>Ga0316187_10000787_pt1 | contig 26037 bp, 20 predicted proteins | sample CroRivburrow1_MG_FD_204927 | JGI IMG/M metagenome (GOLD analysis project Ga0316187, IMG submission 204927) | Coastal sediment microbial communities from Maine, United States - Cross River worm burrow 1 | ecosystem: Environmental > Aquatic > Marine > Coastal > Sediment | place: USA: Maine...
TAATATCATTTTTATTTTTTACTCTGGATCACAAGTTTTAACTGAGATGAATAACCAAACCAAACTTAAAAGTGCCAAAAATTGTCTCAGAAATAACGTTGTTTGTAATTAGAGTGTAGGAAAGGTCGAAATCCGGGTATTACTAGAATCCTTGATTTTTAAGAAGGGTTACGTGACCAGAGGCTGGAATAGACCGAAGAAAGACAGGGATTACTATTTATTGTCCTACATTGTTTTGTCGAGAGCGAATTTGACTTAAATGAGTGATTCTCACCACCCCTGACAAATAAGAAAGCCCCCGATCCGAAGATTGAGGGCTTTGGTGTTTTATAAATATAGTTACCTTCCAGACGTCAACACCCTAAAAGCGGACGAATGCTCCTGCGTAAGGACCATCGAGCGTGGCATCGATAAAGACACCCGACTCATCGACTTCAAGATCCAGGTAGCGGTAGCCGGCAAAAATCCCGACAAGCGGAATCGGTGAGAACTCGATCTGACCATCGACATCAAGGAAGCTATTGCCATCATACTCCATATAGCCGACACGACCAACCAGGGCCACCCAATCTGCCAGGCCAATTCTGGCCCGAGCACCGATAGTTGGTACGGGAGCGGTCAGTGAGTCGCTTTCCTTTAGGCCGGTGGTGTGATCAGTCATCGACACATTGGCGTCGACTACTTTGACTGAAAGTTCCGGACCTAGCTGTACCCTTACCGGCAGATCATCAATATTGAGGATGTTCCAAGTCAGGGCTAAATCGTAGATATCCATATCGACCGAACTTGATACCTCGCTGTTGACCAAAAAGGGCTTGCCGTTGAAGATGAGGGTTTGATTCAAGTTGCCCGTGCCTGAGAAATCGATCGGCAAGAATCCGGCGGCCAGACGGAATTGTCCGAGGTTAACTGCGATCTCGGCAAATAGCTCCTCACTATCATCAAAATTCAGGTCATCATCAAAATCGACTTTGGTTCCGGAAATGTCTCCACTGTTAACGGCAAAGATACCGTCAGGGTTGAGAGAGATGTAGCCAGCCTTAAAAGAAACGATTTCATCGGCCCAGGCCGAACCAGCAATTAGCAGAAGGGTAAGAACAAAACCCGTGATGTGTTTTACTTTCATGGTGAACCTCCTTGGAATCTTACTCAGTATATTGCAAATGGCACACCAAAAAGACAACTACCTGAATGCATAGGCTTCACCCGGATAGGATGGCATAGAAAACATCTCACAGCGTAATCCGGTGACGGGTTGTGTCAAACAATTCCGGGATATGCCGGCTTCTTAAGTTGTCTTAACTTATTACCGGCAGGAAGTATAGGTCAAAAATTGGTTTCTTATTTATCCTCTCGCATTGCTATAGGTTGTTCAGATTGGCAGAAATGCGAAATTCTTACTAACCCTGCAATTTAAGAATCGCCCCTCCATGACGGAAGGGCCATTTTCGTATCTTATTGATGGTGATTTATCAGTAAACAGTTGGTCATGGCATAACTGCTGACATAGACTGAGTATGGTGTCTTATTAATTTTAAAGACAGGTAGACATGAATTACTCAGTGGCGATTCCGCCGCTCAGGACCATCAAAAGAGGAAAAGGATACACGTCTGGACGCAGTTCGGATAGGGTCAATCCCAACCGTGGCCCAACCGCTTTTTCTTTTAAATTTTTTCACACGATTATGTTCGAGCAGAATGTCGAGCACTAATGGGGAAAAAAAGTGTTGAGAGCCGTCTTTCATAACCACCTGTATAGGATACCACCCTTTGCGTCTCTGCTCACCCAATTCTGTCATGATCATCTCCCACCCTTGTGTAGGTATGAGTTGCTCAGTGGCGAAGCCGCTTTCCGCCCCTCTCTTGCGAAAAGGTTGGCTTTGTCGGGAAATCTTTCGCCTAATGTTTATAAACCTATCTCTAATAGAGGGCTTGTCAAAGGTATACTATTTATCCTCTCACATCGTTTAAGATGTCTGAGTTTGACCGAAATGCAAAATTATTACTAACCCTGACTTATAGGAAATCAGGGTGAAGTGACAAGAAATTGCAGGCTAGTCAACTAGGGATTTCAGATGCGCTATAATGCTCTTGTAAGGATTCCAAATCAAAAAACGAGTCTCGATGTGAAAGGAACCTGTAATGAAATTCTCATTACCAATCTTCATATATATATTGGTTATAGGCGTGACCATTTCACTTGCCGCCTGTAAAAATGAAGAGCCTGCCAATGAGGTTAAGAAAAAATCCAGCATGACTGAGGAGGAAGCCGAGGAAGAGGTCAAATATTGATCTGGAAAGGGCTGTTTAATGTGAGATGTTACTCTCAGTCGTTGCGAGGTTTTAAATCCCTCAAATAGATGACATACGAGAAAGGCCAGCAAGGATCGAACCCTAGTGGCCATAGTTCCAGCTTCCTAAGTCCCTATATCGATAAGAAGCTTCTTTCAGCTGCTAAGATTACCGTTTCGGTCGTATTTCTGTTAGAATTTATGAAACCGAACAATCCTGATCAGTCCTCAAGGAGATATGATGCTTCCAACCGTATATCAGGATTTTTATAAAACAATCTTGAAAAAGATCTCCAAGCAGAGTCTGATCACTGATCCACTTTTAACTGTAGCATTCGGAAGTGATGCCAGTTTCTACCGCTTGGTTCCAAAGATTGTCATCAATGTTGAAGCAGAAGATGAGGTTCAGCTTATTCTTCATGAGGCAAGCCAACGTCGGCTCCCGGTCACCTTCCGGGCGGCCGGAACCAGTCTTTCCGGTCAAGCGATCACTGACAGTATTCTTGTGCGCCTGGGCAAAGGCTGGCAGAACTATAAAATTTTTAACAATGCGAAAAAAATACAGTTGCAGCCTGGAATTATCGGCAGCCAGGCCAATCGCTTCCTCGCCGAGTTCGGTAAAAAAATTGGCCCTGATCCAGCTTCCATCGACAGTGCAAAGATAGGCGGAATTCTTGCCAATAATGCCAGCGGGATGTGTTGCGGAGTGGCCGAAAACAGTTATCAGACCCTCGACAGTTTGCGGCTGATTCTTGTCGATGGCACCATTGTCGACACCAGCAATGACAAAAGCCGGGCAGATTTCAAACGCAGTCACCCACAGCTCCTCAAGGGCCTCACTGATCTCCGTCACAACATTTTGGCTGACAATGAATTAAATGAACGCATTCGCTACAAGTTCAAAATTAAAAACACCACTGGCTACAGCTTGAACGCCCTGATCGACTTCAGCGATCCTTTTGATATCATGCAGCAACTGATGGTCGGATCAGAGGGAACTCTCGGTTTCATTTCTGAAGTGGTCTATAAAACTGTCGTTGAACATCAACATAAAGCCAGCGCGCTGATTCTATTTCCCGACGTTCCCACGGCCTGTAGCGCCATCCCTATTCTTCGGGATGGGTTACCAGTCGCCGCAGCCGAATTGATGGATCGTGCCGCCCTGTCATCGGTCGAAAATGAAACGGGCATGCCCGATTATCTAGCCGGTTTGAAAAAAAACGTCACCGCACTGTTGGTCGAAACCCGAGCCACCAGTGCTAAAAAGCTGAAGGACCAGATTGAAAAAATTAGCGCAGCATTGGGAAAAATAAAAACTGTCAGGCCGATTGAATTTACTGAAAATCCTGCAGAATACACAATTTACTGGAAAATCCGCAAAGGTCTCTTTCCCGCAATTGGTGCTATGCGCGAGACCGGAACCACAGTCATTATCGAAGACGTCGCCTTCCCCCATCAGCATCTGGCCGCTGCCGCGCTCGACCTGCAGAATCTGTTTAAAAAATATCACTATGAGGAAGCGATCATCTTTGGTCATGCCCTTGAAGGTAACCTGCATTTTGTCTTTACACAGGATTTTTCACATGAAGAGCAGGTTGTTCGCTACCGTGATTTTATGGATGAAGTCGTCAATATGGTCGTTGAAAAGTACGACGGTTCGCTCAAGGCTGAGCATGGCACCGGGCGAAACATGGCACCCTTTGTTGAAAAAGAATGGGGCACAGCGGCCTACACATTGATGAAAGCGATCAAAAACCTGTTTGATCCGGAAGGACTGTTGAATCCGGGCGTCATTATCAACGACGACGCCGAAGCGCACATCAAAAATCTTAAGCCACTCCCAGCGACCCATGAGCTGGTTGACAAATGTATCGAATGCGGATTCTGTGAGCCGGTTTGCCCATCGCGCAACCTCTCCTTTACCCCTCGTCAACGTATTGTTAGTCGCCGTGAAATCAGCCGTCAAATGGCAGCAAACGCAGATCCCGCCGAGCTCAAAAAGCTATTGAAGGCTTATCAATATCCAGGCCAAGAAACCTGCGCTTCTGATGGTTTGTGTAGTACTAAATGCCCAGTGGGTATTGACACCGGCAAGCTGGTCAAAGCCCTCCGTGAAGAAGCCAATGGCGATCTGGCCAACCTGGTTGCTGATTGGGTCGCAAGAAATTTCAAGGGCGTTGCGGGAACAATTAACACAACCCTAAAAACGGTCGATAAGGTTCATCAACAGGCCGGCACAGGGTTTATGGAAAAAGTTTCGTCAACAGCCCGCACCCTGACAGCAAATAAATTGCCGCTGTGGAACAGGGAAATGCCCTCAGGGGTGGCAAAAATCAAATCAGAAACCTTTGATCCTGACAACCCTTTACAGGTGGTTTATTTTCCAGCCTGCGCCAGTCGCTGTATGAGCGGTCCAGCGCGAGCTGAATCAGAGCTTGCGGACTTGCCACAAAAAACGATTTCACTCTTGAAAAAAGCCGGTTATCAGTTAATCTACCCCGAAAATCTCAGTAATCTCTGCTGCGGGCAAGCGTTTGAGAGTAAAGGATTTTTCAACCAAGCCAACGATAAGAGTGATGAGTTGAACCGCGCGCTGATTAAAGCATGTGGCGATGGAATGATTCCTGTTCTCTGCGATACCAGTCCCTGCTTGCTGCGCATGAAAGAGAACCTGGATCCCAAGCTGAAACTCTATGAGCCGATTGAATTTGTTCTTGAGTTTTTGCTGGACAAACTGAAGTTCACCCCGCTTGAAACCAAAGTGGCTCTGCATGTGACCTGCAGTGCCCGTAAAATGGGGCTTGATGACAAACTCACAGCCTTGGCCAAAACTTGCGCAACGGAGGTCGTTGTCCCGGAAGATATTTATTGCTGTGGCTTTGCCGGCGATCGCGGGTTCAACTATCCCGAATTGAATGCCTCAGCGCTGGAGGGGCTTAAACAACAGGCCAAAGGTTGCAACGCAGGGTATTCTACCAGCAAAACCTGTGAGATCGGCTTATCACTGCATGCCGACATCCCCTACCGCTCGATTCTTTACCTGGTCGATGCGGCAACGGAATCACTTTAAGCCATGATTATGTCCGACAATTCTCTTATGAGCGATAAGAAAGGAAACTATCAGGAAGATAAGTGAGTAGAGATTGATGAGAAGGCAGAATTACTATAATTCCTCTCGCATTGATTGGCCACAGTCAGATTGAATTAAATGCAAAATTATTGTTACCCCTGATATTTAATAAAAAAAAGCCCCACAGTCCAGGAGGGGAACTATGGGGCAACGGGTTCTATGGGTTTTGCTTTTAGGAGGTAACAATGAAGAACTATGCTCTGTGATTAATATCTTACTGATTTTGTCAGGTATGTCAACAGGTAAATGAAAATAAAAGAGGCCACCAAGGATTGAACCCTGGTGGCCATGGTTTTGTGGAATAAAGATCTTACTGAATACCTCTATCAATAAGAAGCCGGTTTTCTTCTCAGAAGTCGTGACAAACAAGAAAAGACCATCAAGGTTGGCTTTACGCTTTAGCGCTAACTTGACCCCCCGCGGCCCCTACCGTCACTGTTAGTCGTTTCGTAAATACGAAATGTTCTTTTATCGGGACCTGCAGAGAACGAGTATGTTCTTTTCTGCACAGGAATAGGCTCTTCTTGGATAAAAAGGACACCTTCAGCCGCTTCCTTGCCGCCGTTTTTAACTACCACTTCTTCCATGTCGTAGCCAGACATGACGAGTGATAGCAATGTGTCTGCTTGTGATTCATTGGTTATCACCCATCCAAAATCGGAGGTCATCACCAAGCCACCCTCAAAATCAAGCACGATGGCGTCTGGGATAGTAGTGTCGCCCTTGTAATAGACTGTACCTGTTGGCGATGGCGGTGAGGTGTTTGGATCGATGGATTTCTGGGTGCCGATTGAGCAGCCGTACAGGAACATTGTTATCAGAATCAAAAGAAAGGATGCTCTGTTAAGCGAACTAATCATTTTTGGAATATTGGCTCCATAAAAAGCAAAAGCACCCTCAATACCGAAGGTGCTCTTCTTCTCGAAGCTCCGCACCCGCCGATTTTGCAAATACCTGCGTAAATAAAGAACTATTAGCCTAGTTCAGCTGGTGTAAAATGTCAAAAGCTGGTTCCTATAATGTGCTGACAAATAATAAATGGCCACCCGCTACCAGGCGGCCATAATTTTGTGTATTAAAGAGCTTCCTGAATACCCCTATCAATAAGAAACCATTTTCTTCTCAGAAGTCGTGACTTATGAGACAGAATCATGTCTAGTTATTAGTACTACCTTTCTCTAAGTTGTAATACATGTGGTTTGGTTTAATTCGTCCCGCTTCAATTTCCTCTTTAATTTCCTGCGCGATATCTTTAATCTCAATAATCTGATTATTATTAAGTCCCAAGTTTGGCATTTTTGTTAATGGTACAAGGTGCGTGGGCTCTTCCAAAAAGTTTGATATAAAATTAAGATCCAACTTTTCAAAGGCTAGAAATAAGTCTGGAGCGAAAGGGTGCACAATTTCAGGCGGACCTTTTTCTATTGTACGCATGTCCCCAAAGGTGTGACATCCTAAACATAAGCTCAATGTTGAGGAGGCTTCCAGCTTAGCCTTCGTGTTTTCTGGTAATACCGTTGGTTGATATACGAGGGGGTCTGACTTGTAAAGTTTTACATGGCAACCCAAGCAGTCGTAGTCATCCCATAGCTCTTTCCTCCAGTCATCGCTGGGTGCACTTGAGATAGCAACGCTTTCAAGATATTGGGCAATAACTTTTACTTCTTCTCTCTGTAAGCTCGGCATAGCATTGGGGGAAGTGTAGTTGAGCATCATCAAGTTATCCATTGCGGGCCGCATACGATAAGGAGACATCAGGTAATTTTCAAGCCAGCCTCTATCGTATTTTATGCGCTTCCAAGTCAGGCTTGGCGCGTGACTAGGCCCTGTGCCTTCTATATTGTGGCATCCACGACATCGAGCTACTTTCACTAGCTTTCTGCCTAGCTCCAAACGCTGAGAAATGTCTTCAAGGTTTGATTTAACAACTGCTTTGGGTCGAGAAATGTTTGCTCTCCGTTCCTGTTCTTGTGGATCAAGAGAGCGTTGTTTGCCCCACTCTGTGCAGGTATCAACATTAGGACAAGCCTCAACCCAAGATACATCTGCATCACCTGCAAAGCCTTCAGCAATGATCAGGCTTTGAAGTCTGAAGTCTACTAGAACCCAATTTTTTTCTGGTATCTCCCTAAACATTTCTAGCCCACCAAAAACATCCATACGGTTAAGACAAAGGTCTTCATTACTTCTCGGGTCTGTGAATGCAAGAGATACAGCAACTACCTTATTGTCCTCGATGACTTTTTTTTGCAGAAACAAAACTTGGTCAAAATATGGGTTCCCTGGCCTTCCTTCGGAGACGAGGGCAAAAGCATGGCTTGGTAGAAGCAAAAAAATGCATATGAAAATTATTTGAGCTCGAATGATAAACTTCAACATAACTACCTTTTAAAAATTATGAGAGAGTAAAAACCAAACAATATCCGTAAAGTTTAAATCTCCTATTACAATATCTAAATTACACAACCATCCTAAATTTAATTCATCAAGGGATCTTCTGACATATACACAACATGACACCAGGCGGGTCGTCGAGACCTTCAATGCAAAAGGACTCAAGTGATAAACAATAATAGCCATTCGCGTTAGCCTATGAAAAAACACTATCCCTAAAACATGACCTGTCAAGTCATGTTTTAGGCAGTTGCTGTTGGTATGATTTTGCGGAAAGGTTTTTTCAGTGCAGGGTTGTAAAGAGCAAGAAATTAAACCCTGATAAATAATAAATGGCCACCCAGAGTTGCTCCAGGTGACCATCGTTATTCGGATTAAAGGGCTTACTGAATACCCCTATCAATAAGAAGCCGTTTTTCTTCTCGTAAGTCGTGACATTCAGGAGTCACATCCCCTCAATCAGTATGGTGGGCTTGAATCAAAAGTTTGCCAGAAAAAACGGGATGAGTAATGCATTGACCAAGTCGATAAAAAAAGCGCACACCAGCGGAACAATGATGAATGCCATGTGCGAGGCACCGTAACGCTGAGAGACTGCCGACATATTCGCCATGGCGGTTGGAGTAGAGCCGAGGGAGATCCCACCGAAACCAGCACAAACTACCGCAGCATCGTAGGTTTTCCCCATTGCCGGGAAGACGACAAACAGAGTCACAGCTACTGCAACGAAAAACTGTGCGCCGAGAATTGTGAAAATTGGTCCGGCGAGATCTACCAGTGTCCAAAGCTGCATGCTCATCAGCGACATCGCCAGAAAGGTGCCCAACGAGATGTCCGCGAGCAAAGAAATAGCAGGTTTACGACTCGGCCATTTGGTGCCGCTGAAGCGGGGGAAGTTTTTCGGGATAAGATTGGTTATCAGAATGCCAGCGAATAGACAGGTGACGAATAGCGGTAACTGCAAACCCAAGTTTTCTAATTGTTCATTGAGAATAAAGCCGAGAATTGCACATACGTGAATGGCTAAAATCGCGTCAAGGAAATCAAGATGGCCGATCTTACCCTCTGTTTCTTCCTCGGAAAAGCCTACATCCAAAGGCTCTTCGACGGTCGGTTTTAACTTATAGCGGTTAATAAGCAGTTTGGCGATCGGTCCACCCATGATACTTGCCAGGATCAGGCCGAAAGTGGCGCAGGCGATGCCAACTTCCATGGCATTACCAATGCCATAGTCCGCCGCTATACGTGGGGCCCAGGCGATAGCAGTGCCGTGTCCACCGATCAGGGAGACACTTCCCCCCAGCAGACCGACCGGGGCCGCAAGCCCAAAGGCTGCCGCAACCGATATGCCCGTTAGGTTCTGAATAATCATATAACCAATAGTGATTGCCAGCAGGATGATGAGAGGTTTGCCACCCTTTACCAAGTCCTTGAGGCTGGCATTGATGCCAATAGTGGTAAAGAAATAAACAAGAAGGAAATCACGTGCAGAGAGTTCAAATTCGATCTCGATGCCGGTTACTACGTAGAGCAGAGCAATTAGTACGGAAAAAATCAGTCCGCCAGTCACCGGTTCCGGGATACTAAATTCATTGAGGAAACGTACGATGTTGTTCACACGCTTACCAACGAAAAGAACAACGATGCCCAAAGTGACAGAAAGGAAAGCACTGATATGAAGGATGCCGTTATCGAATTCCATTGGGGCTCCAGTACAAATAGTTAAACGTTAGAATTTAGCGGATTTTTCCTCCAGAGGTTTTGCTGCCTTTGATGTTTAATGACGCTATCTTTGCTGGTGACAGCATAACAGAAGTATCGACAAGTGTCTGATAATTACCCCTGCATTGTTTTGAGTTTAATTGCCTGGCAGTTTGTCGAAATTATCGCCGCCCCTGCATTATATGAAAAGCCCCTGGTCCGAAGATCAAGGGCTTTAGTGTTTTATAAATGGTGACTTATAACAATAACAGTAAGCAATATTAGCTCTACCCTCCAGAGGAAAACTGTCTACCCATCAAAAGAGACGGTGAGTTTCCGGTATACTGTGGAAACAGAAACGGGGAGGACATTATGCACATACGTCTCAAATATGGTGAGGAAGGTCTTGACCTAGAGTTTCCTGAAACGTCTAACTTTGTTGGTGTCCTTTATCCGCAGGAAGCAGCGGTTATACCTGTGCCAGAGGATGCTGTCCAGCAGTCTCTTTTAAGGCCGATTGAGTCCGAACCTCTCAAAGCATTGGGCCGAGACAAAACTGATGCTGTCATTGTTATTAGTGATATAACACGGCCAGTACCGAATGCCATGTTGCTGCCGATTATCATTCAGCACCTGGAAGCGGCTGGTATCCCCTCCGCAAAGATCACAATCTTGATTGCCACCGGAATCCATCGTCCCAACGAGGGGAAAGAACTGGAGCGCCTTGTAGGCAAAGAGATCGCATCCTCTTACCGGATCATCAACCACTTCTCCAAGAACCAAGACGACATGGTTCTGGTTGGACATATCGGTAATGGGGTGCCGGCCCTGGTCAATAAGCATTACCTGGCGGCTGACCTGAAGATTTTGACCGGCTTCATCGAGCCGCATATGTGGGCCGGTTTCTCAGGCGGGCGCAAATCGATTCTGCCTGGAATCTCATCGGTGAAAACCTTGGAGTTCATGCATGGTCCCGAAATGGTGGCTCATCCACAGACCCGTTACGGCATCCTGAAAGGAAACCCCTTCCACGAAGCCGGTCTGGACATCATGGAACAAGCCGGGGCCGATTTCATCGTCAACGTCACTCTCGACACTAGCAAAAAAATCACTGGAGTTTTTGCCGGTCACCCGGTCAAGGCCCACCTTAAAGGGGTCGAATTTCTCTCCCGCCATTGTGTTCAGACACTGGATGAACCTCTTGATTTTGTTGTGACCACAAATGCAGGGGCTCCACTTGACTGCAACCTGTATCAGACAGCAAAAGGGATTTCAGGCGTGGCAGGTGCGACCCGCGAAGGTGGGGTAATCATGATCGCCACTGAGTGTCTGGAAGGGTTTGGCAGTGAAGAATACAGGGCGGTTTTTGAGCATGCCACCACACCACAGGCCTTTATTGAAAAGCTGATGAAGAAGGAATTCTTTCTCCCTGACCAATGGTGTGCCCAGGAAACTTACCAAGTGATGTTAAAGAAGGAAATCTGGGTACATACCCAGGGAATCGACTCCGACACGCTGAAGCGATTTCACTTTAAACCGGTCAAAAAAATAAATGAGGCTATTGCGGAATTACTAGACAGATTCGGTCCGGATGCCCGCTGGGCGATCGTGCCGGATGGCCCTTTGCTGATTCTTAAGGTCGATTAAAGGGAGTGCTGACCACAAATCTATCCTAAATATAGCGTTTAAAAAGAGGGATAATTTCGTCTCATATGTCGTGACTGATAGGAAGGTGTCTCTTAAAGCTTTGTGACAAAAGAGTGCTAAAGGGTCTGAAGACACACACACATTAGAACCACCTGCTGTATTTATCCAGAAAACTTTACTTTTGACATGTATACGTTTTGGGGGAGTTTACGAAAGGTGGCTGCCTGTTACCAGGTGTGAAAGTACAGTCGCTCGATCTCAGTGCCTCCGTTGGCTAACTGAATTTTTTTTAAAAATCTGCTCAGGGCTTGATAAAAATCGATTCAGAGGGATGCTTTACAATAACATTTAAAGTCCTTTTGAAAGAGAGATAATAACCATGCTGCATTATGCCCGTATTCTTTTTGTGGTAACTAGTTTTCTTCTCCTCGGTCCTGGTAACCAGGTTGCCGCAGAGCGCCTGAATGTTGCTAAGTCACCGAATGCTATTTGTCCGATCCTGGTCGGTAGCCAGATACCGGAGATCACCCTGCAGGATCTAGACGGCAAGAGCTTTGACCTGAACAAAGCCCTGGCCCGCAAACCGACCATATTGATTTATTTTCGTGGTGGATGGTGACCGTATTGCAACCTCCAGTTGGGGGAATTGATACGCATTGAACCGCAGTTGTTGGAGATGGGCTACCAAATTCTCGCCGTCAGCTCCGACAGCCCCGAATATCTGTCGCAGAGCAAGCAGAAGCATCAAATGAATTATGTTCTCTTGTCGGATCACAGTATGATAGGGGCTATGGCCTTGGGGATCGCCTGGCAAGTGAACGCCGAGACCTTGACACTCTACCAGGGTTACGGCATAGACTTGGAGAAGGCTTCGGGCGAGAGACATCATATTTTGCCGGTGCCTGCTGCCTATGTTGTCGGCACCGATGGCCGGATCAGGTTTGCCTATATCAACCCGGACCACAAAGTGAGGGTGCCGGCGTCTGTGCTGCTCGAAGCCGCCAGGGCTGAGACGCAATGAATTGTGTCGGCCCATTGCCGATGGACGACGCGGTACGTTTTGTCGCGACGGTTGAGGCGGCTCTATTGCGGTTCTGAATCACGCAGCTTGCGGTAGAGCGAATAGCACCGATCAAGACGACTCCTCTGCTGAAATAGTGAGATAGAGATTCTTACAGTACTATCCTGCAAAGTTACTGACAAATAATGGCCACCCAGGTTTGATCTAGGTGGCCATCGTTTTGTGGATTAAAGAGCTTCCTGAATACCTCTATCAATAAGAAGCCATTTTTCTTCTCGTAAGTCGTGGCTTTTGAGAAAAGTCATTGTATTCACGTTTCAGCCTACGATCTATTATCGACAGACAAAAGATTTCAATTGGATTCCACTTGTTGTCGGTTTCTTTTTTATCGGCTCCAGATACCAGGATCGTTGAGTTTCGCTGCTCACATCTTCTACGGGGACCTTGTTGTTGAGATAGGCACATAAATAATTTTTGATTCTCTTTGTTGATGACTCATCAGGCTGCTCAAAACATATTCCAACGCCTTGAATGTAATTGTTCTCTAAAGAGGGAAAAACACTGTAGACAACCCGACCACAAAGTTCGATCTCAGTTCGGTGTCCCAGGAGCGGAATAGTCATTTCAATGGCCTCACCTTTTTTGGGTGTTGGATGGCCTGTCTTTATAAAAGCTCCGCCAGTACTTAGGCAAGAAATTTGAGTTAATTCTGATCTCCCGCCAAGTAAAATTACAGACGGCAATTTTACCGCTACTCGTAGTTCCTTTCTGGAATAATGTTGAAGATGCAGCAGAAGATATTCATAAAGATCGAAGAGCTGAAACACCTGATTGCGTTCAAGGTCAGCAAAAAGAAAGCGATCCTCCTCCTCGTCAACGAATAGCAGTGGGCAGAAAGGAGACATTTTATCAATCAAGGATTCAATGCCACCACCCCTTGTTTCGTTGAATATAAATTTCCTGTCTATAAGAACGAGATCGGGAGGTGATTGCTGAACAGACTCTAAAAGACTCTTAGGTGTTGAAAGAAACTCGCCTGACAATCCGACAAGAGACAGAAGTGGGGCCAGCCTGGAAAGGTTGTTTTTACCTTGCAGAATTGTAAGTCGAAGTTTTTGCATTTCAGTCACCGCTCTTAAAAAAAACATGATTAACTTCAAGTAAGCACAAGAAGTGCCAATTTAAATTCAACTATCATCAGTAAATCAGAAGGGTTGATATATCCCCTTGTTGGATGAAGAGAAAGTAATTGCTTATGTGGCTGAAATATATGCAGAAAGGGCCTCTCCCCTTGCATAAAGACAAATAGGATTAATCAAATAAACACTTAAATAGGACGGAAAAAATGAATGGGAAATAATGCAGATTTTTATTGCGCACATTTTATTCGAGGATTTTAACAGCACCCATTAACAGGTGATACCGCTAAAAGACAGCTCAACGCTGCGGATAATTCCTAGAAACCCTGATAAATAGAAAATTTATCTGTAGGCACGGAGCGGCACTTGATCGAATTACAGTCTGTGTCAGGTCAGGTTTAAGCCACTACACCTTAAGTAAAAGACCGGTACCACTATAATAAAATCGGCTAGATTCACGAACAGAGGCTATAAAAAAGACTACGCCGACCAGGAGAACATCTTCGTCGGCGCAGTCTTTCGATAGCTTATGTAGCTTTCTTACTCTCCAGCCGAGAGCAGAATCCAGGGTGCCATTGGTTTAGATCAATCCCAGTGTTTGATCACACCTGACTCAAGAGCTGCGCGTTCCACCGCCGCCGTGACATCCTTGTGAACATCGGGGTGTAGCAAGGAAGGAACAAGTTCGTTTTCTTCAGCATGCCTGGCAATACTCAGGGCTGCGGCAATCTTCATCTTGTTGTTGATCCGGGTGGCTCGCACGTTCAAAGCACCACGAAAGAGGCCGGGGAAGGCCAAAGCGTTGTTGACGCTCTTGCCGTCGGCAGCGAAGGAGGCCCCTGCCTGCAGGGCAAGATCGGGGGTAATCTCAGGGTTCGGATTGGACAGAGCCAGCACCACCGAACCCTTACGGACCATTTCAGGTTTAATCAACCCGGGGCAACCGGTCGTAGCGATCACGACATGGGCTTTCTTCATCACCTCATCCAGAGAACCAACAGACCCACCGGCCGCAGACAAACGGTCACATGCGGTCTCGTCAAGATCGGTGCCGATGACATTCTTTACACCATAAGCAAGGAGCAGCTTGCTGATCCCCATGCCCGCAGCACCCAAACCCACCACACCGACGACGGACTTCTTCAACATCAGGCCGGAGAACCGGGTCGCGTTAAGCAAAGCCGCCAGGACGACCACAGCCGTGCCGTGCTGATCGTCATGCATCACCGGGATGTCAAGTTCGGCATCAAGCACATCTTCAATCTCGAAGCACTCCGGGGCTTTAATATCTTCCAGCTTGATCGCACCGAAAGTCGGGGCGATATTTCGCACCGTGTCAATAATCACCTTGGGATCGTGACTCTGGATCAGAACCGGCACTCCGCTGACACCGACCAGGTAGTCAAAGAGCACGGACTTGCCTTCCATGACCGGCATGCCGGCAACGGCACCGATATCACCAAGGCCGAGAATCGCCGTACCGTTGGTAACGATAGCCACCTGATTGGGAATCGACGTATATTTATAAGCGAGCTCGGGATAACGCTCGATATCCTTGCAGATGGCCGCAACTCCCGGCGTGTAAATCTGGCGAACATCCGTAATCGTCTCAATTCGAACCTTGCTTTTCGTGGCAATTTTGCCGCCTTCGTGCACCTGGTGAACCAGATCGATCTCGTCTTCGATAATGATCCCTTGCAGATTGGCGATGGCCTCAACCACCTCTTCAAACTGATGATCAGAATCAACATAGACGACGATCTCACGCGTGTTGTGCGTTCTGCCGACCCGCAACAGATGGATATCACCAACGCTGGCATTCTTCGAGGCAATCGCCGCCATCACGCTCGCCAGATGCCCGGGCTTATCACTGAGCATCAGCTTCAAGCACTTGGCGATCTTGCCCGCTCCCTGTTCGATTTCCATAACATCTCCATTCAACATCCGGAACCCGCAGCCGGATTGATTTACAAAATTACTGAGCATTATAGATATTCAGGCATCCTGTGCAACGTCAAATATTATTTCTGCTCTCAAGACAGACACAATTCTCCCACAAAAAACAAAAAGGGCGACCTGACCAGGCCGCCCTTAATAATTGATTTCCTTGTCAAACTGGTCAATGTCCACCAATATTCAACACAGCCAGGGCGCCACAGACAGCGGCAACCGTAACAAAGACATAAAGTGCACGAGCAACAGAAAGCACGTAATTATTCAACCCAGACATCTTCATTGCGCCAAACCTCCTAAAAATTACAGAATCTCTAAAAACAAACAACGGTAAATTTAGCGGCAATATGCCTCGCGGGAATACTTATGTCAAGAGTTATTTATATGAATTAATATATTAATCCAAAGAAAGAGAGATAAACAGGCAAGTCAAATAAAAAAGAAGAGACAAGTCAGTGACTTGCCTCTTCTGGAAAGAAAACCACGATCCTGTCAGTCCTTGGGGTTATTTCAAACCAAGGCGCTCCATGACCGAAACAGGAACCTTGTCGTAATGACTGAACTCCATGGTAAAGGATCCTCGGCCCTGTGTGGCGCTACGCAGTTCGGTCATGTAACCGAACATTTCCGAGAGTGGGATGTGGGCGCGGACGAGGTCGACAACCTCCCGAGACTCCATCCCTTCGACACGCCCACCCTTCTGCTGCAGGCCGCCATAAACCTTACCGGAAAATTCTCCCGGAGAGATAATTTCCAGCGCCATCACCGGTTCGAGCAATACCGGTTTTGCGGCCCGGATCGCCAGCGTCAGACCCCGCTGCGCCGCAGCACGCACGCCAAGCACGGAAGTGACTCCTGGGGTCACCGGTACCCGGTCAACAACAACAGACATATCAACCATCGGATAGCCGATCTGCACCCCGGAGCCGAGGGCCATCGTCAAGGTTTCTCGCAGCGCACTCAGAATCTCTTCGCTTAAACCCTCCGTATCAAGAGGGGGCAGCAGAATCTCGTTTCCGGACCCACGCTCACGCGGAGCAACCCGCAAACTGACTTCACCCCTCTGCAGTTTGCCATCGATCTCGCGCTCGAAGGTTTCGGTGTGGCTAGCCTCAGCAGAAACACTCTCGCGGTAGACAACCTGCGGTTGACCGGCATTGACCTCAACACCGAAATCATCGAGCAGGCGGCGAAGCACCACTTCCAGATGCAGCTCGCCCATTCCGGACAAAACCGTCTGCCCGGTGTCTTCATCTTCCCGCACACGGAAAGTCGGGTCTTCCCACTGCAGCTTCTCAAGGGAGAGCATCAGCTTGTCACGGTCCTGAACCTGGCGCGGCTCAACCGCCAGAGAGACTACCGGCTCAGGGACAGCGAGGCCAGCAAGCAGGAAGGGTTGTTCAACGCCGCAGAGGGTATCACCGGTCAAAGCGTCTTTGAGGCCCGCGACAGCGACGATATCCCCGGCACGAGCAATATCAATGCGTTCACGCTTATGGGCATGCATGCGGAAAAGCCGCGCTGCCCGCTCCTGAACGTTTTGGGTCACGTTCAACACGGTCTCCCCCGCCTTCAGTTCACCGGAATAGATGCGCAGGTAGGTCAACTTGCGCCCTTCGTCGGAGAGCACCTTAAAAGCCAGAGCGCAAAGGGGCCCGGAAATCTCACATGGCAGGAGAATGCTTTCGTCATCATTCGGGCTGCGGACAGAAACCGGTGGGAGTTCAAGAGGAGAAGGTAAAAGAGCAGTGACTGCATCCAGAACCGGCTGAATACCCTTGTTGCGCAAAGCAGAGCCGAGAAAGACGGGGAAGAGCTCTCCGGCAAGGACACCCTTGCGCAAAGCTGGAGCGATGCGCTCTGCCGCAACCTCCCGTCCTTCGAGGAAATCTGCGAGCAGGTCGTCATCCCAGTCTGCAGCCGCTTCAATCACAGCGTCTCTAGCCGCGGCAACCTTCTCACGGAGTTCCTCAGGAACAGGTGAGCAACCAACATCCACACCCAGGTCGTCTTCAGAAAAGGTCTGGACAACCTCATTGACGAGATCGACGACACTGTGAAACTCGCCCTCTTCACCAAGAGGTAACTGCATCAGCACCGGGCGGGCCCCGAGACGTTTCTGAATCTGTTCAAGAACGGCCTGATAATCGGAGCCGACGCGATCCAGCTTGTTGATCAAACAGATGCGCGGTACGCCATAGCGGTTGGCCTGGTGCCAGACCGATTCACTCTGCGGCTGCACCCCCTCGACCGCACTGAAAATCGCGACCGCACCGTCAAGGACGCGCAGGGAACGTTCTACTTCAATCGTAAAGTCGATATGCCCCGGCGTATCAATCAGGTTGATCCAGATATCCCGCCAGCGACAGCTGGTGCTGGACGCCGTGATCGTGATGCCACGGTCCTGCTCCTGGGCCATCCAGTCCATGGTCGCCATGCCATCGTGAACCTCACCCAGCTTATGGATTTCTCCGCAATAATAGAGGATGCGCTCGGAGACAGTAGTCTTGCCGGCGTCGATGTGCGAGATAATGCCGATATTGCGGATCTTTTTGAGGTCTGGTTGGCTCATGTTGGCGTTCGCAATCGGAAAGAGAAAGAGTTTAGTCCGCGTAGCCTTTGCGGATCAGGTAAAGGTTCTCCATATCAAGATCATTCAGCTCGAAATATTCCCGCTCAAGCTCTTCCACGTAAAAACGGTCAAGGCCGCTGTTGTCGAGGAAATCTTCACGCAGGCTGGCATCACGCTCAGAAACAATCTTGGGCAGGAGGTTATGCAGGTAAACCGCTTCCTTCTTGATGTTCACCACCACGTTATGGAACTGGCCAAGAGGGATGTCACCGGTATAGAGCCCCTTGTTGTAAAGCTCGTCGGCCACTTCGACCAACAAGGCCTCCTGCTCCACACGGGTATTGTACTTCGAGTAGAAGTTACGAATACGCTCTTTAACGTGACCGAGCAGGATCGCGTAAAGACGCTCCTGCTTCTCCAGCACAAGCAGCTGATCAACCAGGGCGGTAATTGTCAGGCGGCCGTCTTCAATCAGCGCCAGCCCTTTTTGCAGGCAGGCGATCTTCTTCCGACCGAATTGCCCCAAGTACTTGTTCTCAAAAACCTGTTTAAAAAAGAGGTCTTTCCAGAGCTTGTCGTTGAGTTCGTCAAACGCCTTCTTGTTGCCGAGAAGACTGCGAATTTGCTCTTCGCCGAAACGGACGTTCTCCATAAAGGCGAGCTGATTGATCACCGAGGAGGTATTATCGTAACGATCAAAGTAGGTGATGATGTAGGAGAAATGCTCAAGCAGGGTCAGGTCGGCCCCTTCATGGATCTTTTCGTCACACGCCTTCCCGGTTTCCAGCAGGATATGCTCAAAGGTATGGTCGCGGTTTTCACTCGCCTGGCGCTTGGCGTGCAGCAGCAACGACATATCCTCGGAGTTGATGCTGGCGTCGATCTGGGCTTCGGTAAAGAAGATGCCTTCCAGGACCTGCCGGGTTTCAGCGAGGTAATCCTGTTCATCAAGATCAACCAGCTTGTCATGCTTGAGCATTTTGTCGAGGGTATAAAAGAGCGCCGCCGGAATCTTGTTACGCACTGAAAGCGTTTTCAGTCGAGTCAGGCGGGCGTTCTCCATCTGGTTGATGCTCCCTTTCAGGTTACACTCAATCAAGATGTTTTTGTACTCGTCGACAATCCTCTGGTTATCCGGATGCTTGTACATGACATCGATACGAATCCGCTCCTGCTGATAGCGGTCGATCTCGAGCTCGCTGGCAAGCTCCTGCAAATTCTCGTATTCGTGATCCGGAATCGTCTTGTATTCGTCGTAAAGAGCCTTGAAGTCATCATGATACTGTTTGTGCTTTTTATTGATCAGCTTGACCAGGTAAAGGGAGCTGCGATGACCAAGCATGGAGTAGATTTCATCGATCAGCTCGGTATCGTCGCCGAGACCGACATGGGCAGAACGTTTGAGGGTTTTACCAAGTAAACGGGCGATATTCTCCTGCTGCTCCTGCAATTTCCCAGAGACTGAACCGGTCATAAAGAAGAAATAATTGACCGTGGCGTTGCCTTCAAAGAAAACCTGCTCAAAACTGCTTAGACCATCCGTCTTCGGTGTGAAGTCAAGATTGCTGCTATCACTGTCCTTGTAAAAGGCTCCGTAGAGGACCAGCCGATTACGCACATCGGTCTTCGCCAGGTCGGAGAGCGGCTGGTCGACACCGAACATATATTCGCAGAAAGAGCCACCATTACCACGATGACTGATCTGTTCGGCCCCAAGGATAAATTCATTTCCCGGCGAGAAAAAACGCAGGTTTTCACTATCTGCCTCGAAGAAATATCGACTGTAGGCATCGCGTGAAGCCGCCATGGCAAAATACTCGATGGTCTCGTCAAGGTGCCCGTGGAGGCGTATTTCCTGATGTTCCGGCATAGGGTCCTATGGTTCTGTTAATTTTTGAGCAGAGGCAGGCTCAAGGTCTGCCCGTCATAGGCAAATTCGACACCATCGGGTAATCCTGTCGCATGCCGCGGATAATCAATATCATGAGTCAGGTGGGTCAGCAGGGTTCTTGGAACCCGTAATTTTTTGGCCACCTCGATCGCCTCGCTGATACTGAAATGAGACTCATGGTCTCGGAATCTCAAGGCATCAATAACCAGCACCTCCAGCCCTTGGAGAAGACGCCAGGAGGACTCGGGCAGGGCACTGCAATCGACGATGTAAGCCAGGTTGCCAACCCGGTAGCCCAAAGATTCACCCGGACCATGCAGCAGGGGAATCGGTACCACGGTTTGACCAAACAGGTCAAAAGGGCCGACAACCTCGTTCACCTGCAGACGCGGCCGATAACCAGGCGCATCCGACTCGCTGAAGATATAGCTGAACAGTCCCTTGAGCCGATCGAGGACACCACGGTCGGCATAAGCGGGAATCGCATTGCCGGTACGCAGGGTAAAGGTGCGCAGATCGTCAATGCCATGGACATGATCAGCGTGAGCGTGAGTAAAGAGAACACTATCGATCTGTTCGATCCCCTCACGCAGAGCCTGTTGACGAAAATCGGTCGCCGTATCGATCAGAACCTTGCGACCTGACCATTCGAGCAATACACTGCAACGGGTTCTGCTATTGCGTGGATCACTCGAAGAACAAACGGCACAGTGGCAGCCGAGAACAGGGACACCGGTGCTGGTTCCCGAACCCAGAACTGTCAATTTGAGAGAGGGGCCGGTCATATCTTGAAAACCCCGACCTCCTCTTCAAGAGCAGCGGTCAGACGCGTCAGCGTTTCGACCACGTGATCCAGATCCGCCGTGCGACTGGCGTTGCTCTCGGCAACCTTGTGGACACTGCCTACTGCGTCAACGACATCACGACTGCGCTGGGTCAATGAACGAGTAGAATCATCGATAAGGGAGATCATGGAACGAATCTGCTCCATGCTCTCGTTAATCTGGCGGCTACCTTTCGCCTGTTCACTGGTGCTCTGCTTACCGTGGGCAGCAATGTCACGCATCGACTCTGCGCCTTCGGCAAGTTGACGGGCACCTGATGTCTGCTGATTGATCGCCGAAGCAATCTGCTCCAGCATGGAGGCCACCTGGTTCATGGAATCTGTAACCTGACGACTGCCCCGGGACTGCTCCTCTGTCGCACGGACGATACCGTTAACCTGGTCCATCGCTTTCAGGGTACTGCTACGGATTTTCTCCAAAGCAACACTGGAGTCCTTGGAGCGCTTCACTTCCTGGTGAACCTGCTCACTCCCCGCCTTCATGGCAACGACCGCCTCCTGGGTTCCTTCCTGGAGGTTGGTGATGATGGTACCGATCTCCCTGGTCGAGACGGCCGTACGTTCGGCTAATTCGCGAATCTCATCAGCGACCACGGCAAATCCTTTACCATGCTCTCCTGCCTGGGCGGCAATTATCGCCGCATTCAGTGCCAGCAGGCTGGTCTGGTCAGCCACTTCATCGATCACGGTAAGGATCTTGCCGATCGCGCTTGACTGATCACCCAGATCCATAATCGCCTCGCTGGCGCGATCAACTGTCTGACGAATTGATTCAATACCGCGAATCGTCTCTTCAACCGTCTGCATACCACGTTGAGCGTCTTCTGCCGCCTCGCTGGCCAGCTTACTGGTTTCAACGGCGCTGCCTTCGATTTCCTTGATCGACGCGTCCATCTCCAGCATCGACGAAACCGTCACCTCGGTTGAAGAGGAAAGAATACCGATATTCTCGGCCACTTCCTGGCTGGCAACCGACATCTCGTTGATAGAGCTGGAGACTTCGTCAACGGTGCTAAACAGCTTCTCCATCTGCGAGGCAATTTCCTCGATCGTGGCACCCAGCTCCAAGGTCGCAGAAGAGCTCCCTTCCGCAGCCGTAACCAGGTTGCCCGTACTCTCGGCGATACCACCAGCCGCCTCGTCGATCCCCTCGATCGCCTTGGAGGTTTCCTCCAGGGCCTGTGATTGACGAACAGCGCCCTCCATGACTTCATGGGACGAGTTACGAATCTGCCCATTAGCCGCCGCCAGATCCTTGGTCACCTCCCGCAGGCGCCCCACCACCTCACGCTGACGAGCCAGAAAAGCGTTGAAGCACTCAGAGAGTTCACCGACTTCATCGGAGGTACGGACGTCCAGCTCCCGACTCAGGTCGCCACCACCAGCCGAGATCTCCCGCAAATTGGCCACCACTTCGCGCAAAGGCCGGATGATACCGGTCGCGACGAGCAAACCTATAACAACTGAGATGACCCCGACGATGAGGGTTATTAGCAACAGGGCCTGCTGAAGTTTACTGTTGGCTGCATCCAGCTTGGTGATATCCAGAGCCATCAGCACACCACGATTCTTGCTACCGATCGAGTTATAGAAAATCCGGTGTTTCTTGCCGCTGATCTCTGCTTCGTAACTGCTCGCCTGGAGAATAGCTTTCAATTCAAGGGCTGAGAGATCCGGAGAGGTCGCGGCAAAAACACCTGTTTCGTCAAAGAAAGCTATCTCCATGCGGCTGAGGGCTTTCAAACGGGTCGCCAGGGTTTTATCAAAATAAGTGACTCCGACAAGGTGGCCGATAGGTTCACCATACATACTGATAGGAGCTGCGGCGGTGATCGCCATGCGGCCATCAAACATGCCGCTTTCGGCGTAATCTTCACCTTCCAGGCTCGCTTCAATAACCGGCTGCTCAACCCCCGAAGTGGCAGGGGTCTCTTCGTAGCCATTGGCAAAGCCGCGGTAAAGTCGCGCGCCCTCCTTGTCGAGGACCTGTACCTGGTCAAAAGGCAGGTCTTCCATGTTGCTAATAACACTGACCAGCTGAGCGTTGTCGTGACTCAATGCTGCTGAGTAGACGGCGTTGACCATGAAAGGGTTACTGGCCAGCATCTGTATCAGTGTCAGGTTTTCGGTCGATGTTCTGGTCGTCGTCTGCTCAATAAAATTGGCGGAATCCTGGGCACGCACCTGCATCTGCACTTCGAGCTCGTCAGAAACCATACCGCCAATCATCAAAAGAGAAATCACAAGAGGAAGCACACTCACCGAAACCAGTGCTAAAAGTATTTTTGAACGCAACTTCATAAATTCAACATCCTTCCAGGAGAATCTCGTCTGGCGTTATCGGCCAATTATTCTGCGGGAACAAAACTTCTTTGCAACGCCCCTTTACCCTTTGGGCTTTTGACCAGAGCGATGAAACGAGCCAGGTCCCCTTGCGGTTCGCCGTTGGTCACCAGGGTCAGTGGCTTGGTCAGCGAGTATTTTCCTGTAGCAACATTTTCCGCCGTTGCTGCGACGCCATCCACTTTGACCGTCTTGACATGATCGGCGTCGAGCATACTCCGACTCACGGCAGTGATTCCAACCGAAAGCATACTGACTTGCTGGTCAGAGGCCGCAACGATTGCCGAAACAATTTCCCTGCTGAGATAATCTTTTTCTTGCAGGATCATTTTTTTCACGGCATTGCGCATCCCTGACCCCTTCGGGCTGGTGATCACGACAATAGGCTTATCTGCACCACCGACCTGCTGCCAATTCGTCAACTCGCCAGAAAATATGCCCTGCAACTGTTCGTGGGTCAAATCTTCCAAGGGATTATCTTCGTGCACGACAATCGCCAGAACATCCCAACCGAGAAAATGCTCTACCAATCCCTGCTGCTTCTCTGCATCAGTCAAAAGCCGTCCGGCTCCGGCCATATCAACATCACCTTTAAGGAGAGCCTTGATTCCGGGACCGGTGTTGCCGCCCTCTATACTCACCTTTATTGCAGTATCATTGGTAAATATTCGACCGACCTCAGGCATGAAAAAGCGCTGTAACGTGGTAGCACCAGCGTAACGCAGGACGCCTTCAGCCCAAGCGCCCCCAACCATAAAGAGCAGGATTGCCGTTAAAATCACAGACTGGCGCAGTAAACCCATAGAGCACCTCATTACCTGGTAGCAGCGATTTAAAAAGCCCTCAAAATGGAGTATTAAACTTAAAAATTAACACCTTACAATACCCCAGTGCGACACCTCAGGCAACTCTTTATGCACGCTTCCCAGAGGGCGATTTAATCTGTGGGCGTCTGCAGGTGAGGGGCTTGCCATAGATGGTAGCAGTAACGCACAGGCCAACCCAAACGACCACTCTTCATCAGTTATTCATCAGTTATTGCCGAAAAGCCCCGCTTGGGTTAATCTTAACGCGTGCTCAACACAGGAGACGATTGAATGTCAGACACCATCAGCAGCCTGCTCCAGAAAGCGGAACGCGCCCTCGAACGTGATGAAACCCTGGTCGCGCTCCTGCAACTCGAAACAGCCCACGCCATTGAACCCTTGCCTGGAGTGAAATCCAAACTGGCTTATTGCCTTGCCAGGGAACGTCGCCAGTACAAACAAGCCCGTGCTCTCTGCCTGGAGGCTCTCAATGCCGAGCCCAACAACCCTGACCACTACTACCAACTCAGCCGCATCCACCTCCTGACTGGCAAGAAGCAAGCAGCCATGAAAACTCTCCGCAAGGGCCTCAAATTCAAACGCCACCAGCCGATTATAGATGAGCTTAATCGACTCGGCTTCCGCAAAGAGCCTTACTTTACATCCCTGCCCCGTGAGCATTTTCTCAATCGAAGCGCCGGCACTTTGCTCGCAAAGCTCGGTGCGCGCTGAGCTTTTTCCTGGCCAGGCAGGTTAAAAGTTGCACTCGTTTGACCGATAGGTTAAGTTCGCCGACCTCCTACTCCTTAATAATGATGTAGAATGCTACTTATCTATGTCACTCTCCGGCAGCCACTCAGCCAGATTGACCATAATTTTTTACCCCGCAAAAACTACAGGAAAACCATGACAGAAGAAATTTTGACAACCTTTGCCGATCTAAAACTTGACCCGGCAATTAACAAGGTGATTAAAGAAGTCGGTTACGAAACACCCTCACCGATTCAAGCTCGCAGCATCCCGCCGCTGCTGGAAGGCCGTGACCTGCTTGGCCAGGCCCAGACCGGCACAGGAAAAACAGCCGCATTCGCCCTGCCTCTGTTGAGTCGTCTTGACCTGAAGAAGAGAACCCCGCAAATCCTGGTTCTCACTCCGACCCGTGAACTGGCGTTGCAGGTTTCCGAAGCGATTCGCACCTATGCCCGCCATATGAAGGGTTTCCAGGTCCTGCCGGTTTACGGCGGCCAGAGCATGAGCCAGCAATTGCGCCAGTTACATCGCGGCGTCCACGCTGTGGTCGGAACGCCGGGACGCATCCAGGACCACCTGCGCCGCGGAACCCTGAACCTGAGTGAGCTCGCATGCGTTGTTCTCGACGAAGCAGACGAAATGCTGCGCATGGGCTTTGTCGACGATGTCGAACAAATTCTCAAAGATACTCCGGCAGAACGGCAGACGGCCCTCTTCTCGGCGACCATGCCTAAGGAGGTCTTGAGGATTGCCCGCCAGCACATGAAAGATCCGCTCGAAATCAAGATCAAGACAAAGACCTCAACCGTCGACACCATCGTCCAACGCTTCTGGCAGGTCAAAGGATTGCATAAACTTGACGCCCTGACCCGTATCCTCGAAGCAGAAGAAATCGAAGGCATGATTGTCTTCGTACGCACCAAGATCGCAACGGTTGAACTTTCGGAGAAACTCGAATCGCGTGGTTTCTCTTGTGCGCCGCTCAATGGTGACATGACCCAGGCGCTGCGTGAAAAAACCGTAGAACGATTGAAAGCCGGAACCCTGGATATCGTCGTCGCCACGGATGTCGCAGCCCGAGGGCTGGATGTCAAACGCATCAGCCATGTCGTCAATTACGACATACCTTACGATACAGAAGCCTATGTCCACCGTATAGGCCGTACGGGGCGCGCCGGTCGCATGGGTCAGGCGATCCTTTTCGTCGCACCCAGAGAAAGACGCATGCTGGCAGCCATCGAGCGGGCAACTCGCCAGCCGATCACCGCAATGAGCCTGCCGAGCCGCAAGGATATCTCCAACCGCCGCAGCGATCTCTTCAAGGAACAGATTGCAGAAGCCATGGAATCGCAGGATCTGGAATTTTTCGAAGAGTTGATCGACAGCTACCAGCATCAGTACGATGTCGGCCTGAGAAGAATTGCAGCGACCCTTGCCTACCTGGTACAAAAAGACAGGCCTCTGCAGGTTGACGATGGCGAAATCGAAGAAACTGTTAATCGCGACGACAGGGGCCCACGGCATAGGCGCGAGAATGATACTTCTGACGGCAACC
>Ga0316187_10000789_pt1 | contig 26030 bp, 29 predicted proteins | sample CroRivburrow1_MG_FD_204927 | JGI IMG/M metagenome (GOLD analysis project Ga0316187, IMG submission 204927) | Coastal sediment microbial communities from Maine, United States - Cross River worm burrow 1 | ecosystem: Environmental > Aquatic > Marine > Coastal > Sediment | place: USA: Maine...
ATTGAAATTCTTTGGGGCCAGGTAGCCCGTCATGGTGGCATTCCAGAACGCTGTGACCGGCAGGCGCTTGTCAATCCAGCCCATGAAGGCGTCGGCGCTTCTGGCTAATGTACTCGCAGGTTTGGCAATCATACGGCTCCTTCAGGATTCACACCGATGATCAGAGTCGCATCATCGATGAAGCTGTAGGGGGGAATTCTCAGGTTGGTGGGAGCAGGTACACCTTTATACACGCGGCCAGCCATGTCGAACTTGGATTTATGGCAAGGACAGAAAAAGCCTCCCTTCCAGTTTTCCTCGAATGGCTGGGGACCCACCTGGGGAATCATCTGCGGCACACAACCCAAATGGGTGCAATGCATATTCACCACAAGGAACTCTTCACGCAACGCACGGCCTTCATTTTGCGCGAACACGGGCTGTTCCGATTCCAGCGACTCAGGATCCCTCAGGTCGGCATCAATTTCGGGCAGCAGGCCAACGGTTTCCGGCGTTCTGCGCAGCACTCCGATGGTTTGTCCCCGCCACTGCACTTTCAGCAGTTGTCCCGGCTCGAGACCGTCCACGATCACCTGAACCGGTGCACCGACCGCCTGTGCTTTCGCACTGGGCTTCCAGGACTTGATAAAAGGCACGGCCACGAATCCCGCGCCCACGGCTCCCACGACTGAGGTTGTGGCGACGAGAAACCGGCGCCTCTTCTTATTCACGCCATCAGTTGGCATCTGTTTCTCCAGCTGGATGAGATCCCTGCAGGGTCTGTTCAGTTTTTAGATTTATTCGCACGATTATCGGGAAAATGGCACGACTCTTGGGGTCAGTCCATCGTCTGACGATACCGGTACATTACAAAAGAGTTATTTTATCCGAAACGGGACATGTGTAACAACGAATTTACCGATAGAATGGTGAAATGTCGCAAGTTCGTGAACTGATAGGCTTCGTAGGCCGTGCAATTACCGCCGGATTGGCCCTTGCCTTTGTAGTTATTTACTTCTGGCCTGCGCTGGCAGAACGGCTGGCGGATAAAGACACGCCAACCGAGGTTCAAACGGCCACCGCACCCGCTTCCTATGCTGATGCGGTCAACCGAACCGCGCCTGCCGTGGTCAGTCTGCAGACGCGCAGCATTCAACCTCAAATTGTGGGCTCCCGGGCACTTTTCAGAATGCAGGTGGACGACGGGTCCGGCGTACTGATGAGTGAAGACGGCTACATCCTGACCAACCACCATGTCATCGGCAATGCACAGAAGGCTCGTGTAGCCCTCTGGGATGGCCGTGTGGAATTGGCAACCGTTGTCGGTTCGGATCTGGAAACCGACCTGGCGGTATTGAAAATCGACCAGACCGGGTTGCCAACAGCGCCGATTCCGGAAGACCTCTCGGTACGACCGGGTGACATCGTACTGGCAATCGGAAACGCGTTGGGGCTGAGTCATACCGTCACCCTTGGCATTGTCAGCGCCACCGGCAGAAATGACCTGCGCGCCAGTCTATACGAGGACTATATCCAGACGGACGCAGCGATCAACACCGGCAACAGCGGCGGGGCATTGATCAATACCAGGGGGGAACTGATCGGCATCAGCACGCGCAATACGGCAGATGCACAGAACATCGGCTTCGCCATACCCATCAGCCTTGCGCTCAATGTCATGAACCAGATTATCGACTACGGCACTGTCAGGCGGGGCTGGCTGGGCGCGCTTTACAGTGACATCCGCCCTACCATCAGGGGTAATTCATCCCCGGGCATCGGGGTGGCCCGGGTGATTGAGGACGGTCCAGCCTGGAATGCAGGCATCAGGCAAGGCGATATCATCCTGGCCCTGGACGGTGAAACTGTCACGGATGCCGGACAGTTCCTGCTGGCCATTTCACAACGCGAACCCGGCAGCGAGGTTGAGCTCGACGTTTCCCGCGGTTCCGAAACATTCCAGACTTACGCGACGCTGATCCAGCAACCACCCCTGCAGTAACTCACTGGCCAGTCAGGCCTTGGGAAGCGTGACGCCGGTCTGCCCCTGATATTTGCCAGCGCGGTCGGCGTAGGAGTGCTCGCAGACCTCATCGGATTCGAAAAACAGGAATTGGGCCACCCCTTCATTGGCATATATTTTTGCAGGCAACGGCGTTGTATTCGAAAACTCGAGGGTCACGTGGCCTTCCCATTCGGGCTCGAGCGGCGTTACGTTCACGATGATGCCGCAGCGCGCGTAGGTGGATTTGCCCAGGCAGATGGTCAATACGTTTCGGGGAATCCGGAAATACTCGACCGTGTGGGCCAGGGCAAAAGAGTTTGGCGGAATGATACAGACGTCGCCACTGAAATCGACAAAACTGTTCTCATCGAAATGCTTGGGGTCCACGACCGCAGAATTGATATTGGTGAAAATCTTGAAATCCCGGGCACAGCGCACGTCGTAGCCATAGCTTGAAGTACCGTAGGAAATACACCGCCCACCATTCTCAGCCTGGCGGACCTGGCCGGCCTCGAAAGGCTCGATCATGCGGTCGGATTCGGCCACGCGCCGGATCCAGCGGTCAGATTTGATGCTCACAATGCGTTCCTCAGGTATTCAGGATGTTGATCTGTGGCATGTTCAGTGCCAGGTTGCGAGGAGTAGTGGCGAGGCGGGCAGCCGTTTTCCTCGCGATCTCCCGGTAACGAAGCGTCAGCTCGGAATCCGGGTCGGAAACAACGGTAGGCATGCCCTGGTCCAGGTCTGATCGGATCTTCATCGCCAGCGGCAACTGGCCCAGCAGCGGTACCTCGTATTCCAGCGCCATCCTGTTGCCCCCACCTGATCCAAAAATTGATTCTTCATGCCCGCACTGGCTGCAGATATGGGTGCTCATGTTCTCGACAATTCCAAGCACCGACATATTGACCTTGCGAAACATCTGCACGGCCTTGCGGGCGTCCAGCAATGCAATATCCTGCGGCGTTGTGACAATGACAGAGCCGGCTACCGGCACTTTCTGCGCCAGGGTCAGCTGAATATCACCCGTTCCGGGAGGCAAATCCACGACCAGGTAATCCAGGCCCTGCCAGTTGGTCTCAGTCAGCAATTGCTGCAAGGCCGATGTGACCATCGGGCCGCGCCAGATCATCGGTGTGTCTTCCTCCACCATGAATCCGATCGACATGACCTGCAGGCCATGTGCCCTTTGCGGAATGATCCGGTTTCCTTCTGTCTGCGGGTTGCCGGAAACACCCAGCATGCGGGGCATGCTGGGCCCGTAGATATCCGCATCAAGCACCCCTACCCGGGCTCCATCGGCCCGCAAAGCCAGGGCCAGGTTGACCGCCGTGGCTGATTTGCCGACACCGCCCTTACCTGAAGCAACGGCGATAATATTCTTGATCTGATCCTGCGGCTTCAGTTCGCCCTGGACGACGTGCGGCACGACTTTCCAGTCCAGGCTGATGGTCGCTTTTTCAATTTCAGGATCGGATTCCAGCCGGGACGCAATCTCCGCAACCAGTGACTCCCTGATGCCATCGATCGGGTACCCCGCTCGCAAATCGACGGAGATTCTCTGCCCGTCCAGGCCGATGCCACGCAACCAGCCAAGGCTGATAAGGTCGGTATCCGAATTGGGATCGTTGATTCCTGCAAGCAGGTCTTTTACGTATTGTTCTGAAAGTCGGGTCATGCTTTAGGGGCCTGTTCTGTTAGCCGGGCGGATGCAGCGAACCATTGTATATTTTTTCTCTCTCGATCGGGAACCACGGTCATGACATAATTTGCAATTCAGCCCATTGAAGCTGCAGCCAACCCGGCAGATACCTATGACAGACAACAAACGACAAATCCTGGTCACCAGTGCGCTCCCCTATGCCAATGGCGCGATTCATCTCGGCCACATGCTGGAATATATCCAAACGGATATTTGGGCACGTTTCCAGCGTTCACAAGGCCATGAGTGCTATTTCGCCTGGGCCGACGATGCCCATGGCACGCCGGTGATGCTGTGGGCGCGCGCTGAAGGCAAGACACCGGAAGAGCTGATCGACATGATGAACGAGCAACACAAGTCTGACTTCCGGGACTTTGGCATCAGTTTTGACAATTACTCTTCGACCCATAGTGACTACAACCGCGAACTGGTCGAACAGATCTATTTGAAACTCGATCAGAACGGCTACATCGAGCGGCGCTTTATCGAGCAGCTCTATGACTCAGAGGAAGGCATGTTTCTTCCCGACCGGTTCATCCGCGGAACCTGCCCCAAGTGCAAGACGCCCGACCAGTATGGAGACAGCTGCGAATCCTGCGGTAGCACTTACTCGCCTACCGACCTGATCGATCCGCGCTCGGCAGTGACCGGCAGCGAGCCGGTGATGAAGGAATCAGAGCATTTTTTCGTCCGCCTGGCTGATTTCGAAGAACCATTGAAACAATGGATGAACTCGGGCGCTTTGCAGCCCGAGATTCTGAACAAGCTGCAGGAATGGTTTATCGACGGCCTGCGTGACTGGGATATTTCACGGGACGAGCCTTATTTCGGTTTTCGCATCCCGGGCACCGAAGACAAGTATTTCTACGTGTGGGTCGATGCCCCGGTAGGTTACATTGCCAGTTTCAGGGAACTGTGCGACCGAAAGGGTCTGGATTTTGACGCCTGGTGGCGGCAGGACTCCGCGGCCGAGGTTTACCATTTTATCGGCAAGGATATCGTTTATTTTCACACGCTGTTCTGGCCAGCGATGCTGATGGGCGCGGAAATGCGTACGCCCACCGCTGTGTATGCCCACGGTTTCCTGACCGTGGATGGCGCCAAGATGTCGAAATCACGCGGTACGTTCATCCGCGCACGCACCTACCTGGACCATCTGCATCCGGATTACCTGCGCTACTATTTTGCCGCCCGGCTGGGCCCGGGCACCGGGGATATCGATCTCAGCCTCGAGGACTTTGTGCAACGCGTCAACTCCGACGTGGTCGGCAAGGTCGTCAATATCGCCAGTCGCTGCGCAGGCTTTATCGGCAAGCGGTTTGCCGGGCGGTTGTCCGATTCCCTGCCGGATCCGGATCAGTTCCGGCATTTCGTCGCTGCCCGGGCTGAAATTGCAGCAGACTACGAAAACCGTAATTACCAGTCCGCGATTCGCCGCATCATGAAACTGGCCGATGAGGCCAACCGATACATCGACGAAGAAAAACCCTGGGTCCAGATCAAGGAAGCAGGCAAGGAGCAACAGGTCCAGGCAATCTGCACCCAGGGCATTAACCTGTTCAGTGTACTGATGGCTTATCTTGCACCGGTGCTGCCTTTCACCGCTGACCGGGCCGGCATCTTTCTCGGTCGGGACGTCAGTGTCTGGAGCAACATGGATCAGCCGCTGACGGGCGTGGAAGTCAACACCTTCCAGCCACTGTTGACGCGCATCGACCCGCTGAAGATTGCTGCCATGATCGAAGCATCGAAGGAATCTCTGCAGCCTGCCGCCACGGAACCGGACAACGTTGAAGAAACTCCAATCGAAGTGCTGGCGGACGAGATCACCATCGATGATTTTCTGAAAGTGGACCTGCGAGTCGCCCGGATTCTGCAGGCGGAATCAATCCCGGAAGCGGACAAACTCCTGAAGCTGACACTGGACATAGGCAATGAGACCCGCACGGTATTTGCCGGTATCAAGTCGGCCTATGATCCGTCAGAATTGGAAGGTCGAATGACCGTAATGGTAGCCAACCTCAAGCCTCGCAAAATGCGTTTTGGCACCTCCGAAGGCATGGTGCTGGCAGCAGGCCCCGGCGGTGGCGATTTGTATGTTCTGGAGCCTGATAGCGGCGCCAGGCCGGGCATGCGAGTAACCTGAACTCGTTCATGACCGAGTATTTCCTGATTCTGGTCAGCACAGTATTGGCGAATAATTTCGTCCTGGTGCGTTTTCTGGGGCTGTGCCCGTTCATGGGCGTTTCCAACAAGATCGAAGGCGCCATAGGTATGTCCGTGGCGACCATGTTCGTGCTCACGTTGTCATCGATTTCAAGTTACCTGCTCAGCCGTTACCTGCTGCAGCCCTTGGGGTTGGAATACCTTTCGACACTTTCATTCATCCTCGTTATAGCGACGGTTGTGCAGTTGACGGAAATGATCATGCGCAAGACCAGTCCACTGCTCTACCGCATCCTGGGTATTTTTCTACCACTGATCACCAGCAACTGTGCGGTGCTGGGTGTTGCCCTGCTGAATGTGCAGGAACAACATAACCTGCTGCAATCCGCACTTTACGGGTTTGGCGCAGCAACGGGATTCGGTCTGGTCCTGGTGATGTTTTCCGCCATGCGTGAGCGGATCGCGTATGCTGACGTTCCGCTGCACTTCCGCGGCGCACCGATAGGACTGATCACGGCCGGTCTGATGGCGCTGGCATTCATGGGCTTCACCGGCCTGGCGAGGTTGTGAGGTCCTGCACACCATGCTGACTGCAATTATTTCAATCACTTTGCTGGGAAGCCTGTTCGGCCTGGGCCTGGGGTGGGCGGCACGCAAGTTCAGGGTCGAGGAAGACCCGGTTGTTGAGAGCATCAATGCAATCCTGCCTCAAACCCAGTGTGGGCAATGTAATTACCCTGGCTGTAAACCTTATGCCGAAGCCATTGCCGTCGGGGAAGCAGACATCAACCAGTGCCCGCCAGGCGGTGATGCCGGTATCAAGGCGCTGGCAGACCTGCTGGGCGTGGAAGCATTGCCACTGAATCCCGACAACGGCGAAGAGAAACCAAAAACCGTTGCGGTGATCGACGAGAAAACCTGTATCGGCTGCACGCTCTGTATCCAGGCTTGTCCAGTGGATGCGATTCTGGGCGCATCGAAACAGATGCACACCGTGATCGCCGCTGAATGCACTGGCTGTGACCTGTGCCTGCCACCCTGCCCGGTAGACTGCATCGAAATGGTCACCCAGGGACCACCGGCCGGCGAATGGAGCTGGCCCCATCCAGCCAATGCGCTCGAAATGGGTGTCTCGTGAACCAATCTGATCCTTATCACCTGGCACGGCATGCCGGTGAACAGTTGTATCACTTTCATGGTGGTCTGCGGCTGAGACACAATAAAAAGATGTCCTGCGAAACGCCGGTGGAAAAGGCTGCTCTGGCTACCCGCTATTATGTTCCGCTTCTGCAACACTCGGGTCAGCAGGCGGAGCCACTGGTCAGCGCCGGGCAGCATGTCCTGAAGGGCGATGTACTGGGTTGCTTCTCACAGCTGGGCAGTGGCTATATCCATGCGCCCACCTCCGGCACTGTCACCGCAATCGCACTGCATCCCAACAGCCATCCATCAGGAAAAGATGGCCGGTGCGTCGTCATCAAACCGGACGGGCTCGACCAGTGGACTGAACTCGATCCGCTCAGCGACTGGCAGCATGCCGAGCCCGGCCAACTGGTCGATATCATCCGGAAAAAAGGCATCGTCGGACTGGGCGGGGCGGTGTTTCCGACAGACTTCAAGGTCAGTGAGGCCAGCGAGCGTGGCATTCACACCCTGGTGCTGAATGGATCGGAATGCGAACCCTATATCAGCTGTGACGAGATGTTGATGCGTGAACAGCCGGACTCCATTGTGCTGGGCGCACGAATTCTGCAAAAAGCCATCGGCGCCAACAGAACCGTGATTGCAATCGAAGACCAGATGGGGGTCGTCGACCAGGCGCTTTCCGCCGCCGTGAAACGTTCTGATGCAAACGATATAGACGTTGTCAAAGTCACTACCATTTACCCGGAAGGCGGCGAAAAACAGCTCATCAAGGTGCTGACCGGTCTTGAAGTCCCATCCGGTGGCCGGCCGACCGACCTGGGTATTCTCTGTCAGAATGTGGCCACCGCCACGGCTGTCGCAAGGGCGGTCACGGAGGGCAAGCCCCTGATCGAAAGAATCGTCACCGTCACGGGAAACGGTGTTCGCAGGCCCCGCAACCTGCTGGCCCAGATCGGGCTACCCATTTCCAACCTGGTGGATCAGTGCGGCGGTTACAGCCAGGGTGCCGCGCGACTGGTGCTTGGTGGACCGATGATGGGGTATGCGCTGTCGACCGATGCCAATCCCGTTGTCAAAGCGGCCAATTGCATTCTGGTCCTGACTGAAAACGATATCAGGCCTGCTCAGCCGGAAATGCCCTGCATCCGTTGCGGTGAATGTGCCCGGGTTTGCCCGGCGCTGCTGTTACCTCAATCGCTCCAGGCAGCCATTCGCAACGAACTCTGGGACGACACAGCAGACCTGGGCCTTGCAGATTGCATCGAATGCGGGTGTTGTGATTTCGTCTGTCCCAGCCACATACCGCTGGTGGAGTGGTTCCGGTTTGGCAAATCCAGCCTTCATGCATTGAACCGGGAACGCGAACTGGCCAGTAAGGCCCGGGAGCGCTTTGAAGCCCGCGAGGCCCGGCTGGTTAAAATCAAGCAGGATAGAAAGCACCGCATCGAGCGCAAAAAGAAAGCCTTGCAGGAAGGCAAGGGCCGGCAGGAAAAAATAGCAGCTGCCGTAGAACGGGTGCGGGTAAAACAGGAAAAAGAAACATGAGCCGCTCCTTCGATACCGGCGGAGCCCCTCATTTCCCGCCCCACATCACGGTATCCGGTGTCATGCTGCAGGTCATCTATGCCCTGCTGCCTGCTATCGCGGCCCACGCCTGGTTCTTTGGCCCGGGCATCCTGTTTCAGATCTTGCTGGCGGTTTTCTTCGCGATCGGATTTGAAGCCCTGATGCTGAAGATCCGCAAAAAGCCGATGAGGCTGTTTCTGGGTGATTTCAGTGCGGTCACGACCGCTATCCTGTTTGCGCTCTGTGTACCGCCACTGGCGCCGTGGTGGGTCGCCCTGTTCGGAATGCTGTTTGCAATTGTCGTGGCAAAGCACCTTTATGGCGGACTGGGACACAACATGTTCAACCCGGCCATGGTAGGTTACGTGGTCGTGTTGATCAGCTTCCCGCAAGCCATGACAGCCTGGCTGCCGCCGCTGTCAATCGCCGGCAACAGCCTGGGCCTGGGTGATACGCTGATGACCATTCTGAGCGGTAATCCACCGGCCGGGTTGTCCTGGGATGCAATTACTGAGGCCACACCCCTCGATACCATCAGGACCAGTGTGGCGTCCGGAAGCATGATATCGGAAGCTCGCCAGGCACCCGTTTTTGGTGACTTCGGAGGTATCGGCTGGGAATGGATCGCAAACTGGTATGCCGTAGGGGGCGTCTGGTTGCTTTGGCGCCGCATCATCAGCTGGCAGGCACCCATTGCGATGATTGGCAGTGTACTGGCGCTTGGCACCATCGCCTGGCTGGCAGATCCGGGCAACAATCCCGCCCCGCTGCAGCACGTGTTCTCCGGTGCCTTGATCATCGGCGCTTTTTTCATTGCGACTGACCCGGTCAGCGGTTGCGCCAGCGCCCGGGGACGACTCGTGTTTGGAGCAGGCGTCGGCATCATTACTTTGATGATCAGGCGCTGGGGCGGTTATCCCGATGGCGTCGCATTCGCCGTGTTGTTGATGAACATGGCAGCGCCGCTGATTGACCGGTACACGCAGCCCAGGAAGTTCGGGCAGTGATGGATTTGTGGAAAAGTGCGGCTGCGCTGGGCCTCGTCGCTATTGTGGGAACGACCCTGCTGACCGGGGTCGATGCGCTTACCGCCGAGAGAATAGCCGCCCAGGAGCGCAGGGTTATGCTGGAACAGCTGGGCCAGATCATTCCGGAGCATTATGACAACGCGATCCTGGAAGATCGCATCGCGTTCACCGATGAAACTCACTTCCCCAAGGGTCAACAGGTGACCGCATACCGCGCCCGGCAGCAGGGCGCCCCGGTTGCGGTAGTGCTGAAATTCAGTGCGGTCAACGGCTACAACGGTGATATAGATTTGCTGGCCGGTATCAATGCCGACGGGTCACTGCGGGGTGTGCGGGTTACGGCACACAAGGAAACGCCCGGCCTGGGCGATGCCATTGAAGCTGGGAAAAGTGGATGGATCAATGATTTCGCCGGCAAATCCCTGTCCAACCCGGAAACACCCGGTTGGGCGGTGCGGCGTGACGGCGGGGAGTTCGATCAGTTCACCGGCGCCACCATTACTCCTCGTGCCGTGGTCGAGGCCGTGCGGCTGGCGCTGACGTATTTTTCCAAACACCGGGCGTTTTTGTTTGACACGGTTGCCGATCCTGCCGGAAGCTCCGCACCATGAATTATCGGCGTATCTTCAGCGATGGCCTCTGGCATCAGAATACCGGCCTGGTAGTGCTGCTGGGCCTGTGCCCGCTACTGGCTGTCAGCGCAACCGTGGTTAACGCGATTGGGCTGGGCCTGGCGACCACACTGACGCTGGTTTTTTCCAACCTTGCGGTATCACTGACCCGCAGGGTTCTGCGGCCGGAAATCCGCATTCCGGCATTCGTTCTGATTATTGCGTCCGTCGTCACGGTCATCCAGCTGCTTATGCAGGCCTGGTTTCATGACCTCTACCGCATACTCGGAATCTTTATTCCGCTGATCGTTACCAACTGCGCGATCATCGGCCGGGCCGAAGCCTTCGCCTCCCGCAATGCCCCCCTGCCTTCGATCGTGGATGGCCTGTCAACCGGTCTTGGTTTTCTGTTGGCCCTGGTCATACTGGGCGCCTTCAGGGAAATTGCCGGTTACGGAACACTCATGCGCCAGGCCAGCCTGATGTTCGGAGAGTGGGGCTCGTCACTGCAATTGACGCTGATTCCGGACCATCCGGGCTTCCTGCTGGCGCTATTGCCCCCCGGTGCATTTATAAGCCTTGGCCTGCTGATTGCGGGCAGGAACTGGCTGGACTCGCGGCTGGCCGAGCGCAGAACCATCCAGGGTGAGACGACCGGGCCTTCGATCGACACGGTGACCGCCGAATGAGGGCGGCAGACCGCAGGGAATTCTTCCAGCGCTTGCAGTCGATCATGCCCGAGCCGACCACCGAACTCGAATACCGCACGCCGTTCGAACTTCTCATCGCCGTTATTCTGTCGGCCCAGGCAACCGACATCGGTGTGAACAAGGCCACGAAAAAACTGTACCCGGTAGCCAATACCCCGGAACAGATTTTTGAACTGGGCGTTGATGGATTGAAACGATACATCAGGACCATTGGGCTATTTAATGCCAAGGCTGAGAACATCATCAAGACCTGCCGTATCCTGATCGATAAACATGGCAGTGAAGTTCCGAACGACCGCAAATCGCTTGAAGCGCTGCCTGGCGTAGGACGCAAAACCGCGAACGTGGTTCTCAACACGGCTTTTGGCGAGCCCACCATTGCCGTGGACACTCACATTTTCAGGGTGTCCAACCGGACCGGTCTGGCGCCGGGCAAAACCCCCCTGCAGGTTGAACTGAAGCTGTTGAAAAACGTTCCCGAGGAATTCCGCCTGGACGCACATCACTGGCTTATTTTGCACGGCCGTTACACCTGCAAAGCCCGTAAACCAAACTGCCCCGAATGCATCGTCGCGGATCTGTGTAGTTTCAAATCCAAAACCAAAGTGTAATAATCCGTCACCGTTTCCGGTCTTTTGCTCCGAGTCGGTTCGATTTCAGGATGCGTAACTCGAAACGTTGTTTGAACACATCAAGGGCCTCCGGGCCCGGCTAAATATAACCTTGGAGGTTCTTTTACAATGGCTGAAAAATCAATCATCACCAAACCCGTTGCTGCTGCTGTTGGCGTAGCTTTCGTATCATCCATGGCTGTTTCCACTTCGGCGGTCGCGGCGGATAACCCGTTCGAAGCCACCGACCTGGACAGCGGCTACATGCTCGCCGGCGGCGAAAAAGCCGAGGAAGGCAAATGCGGTGAAGGTAAGTGCGGCGGCGAAAAAGCCGAAGAAGGCAAATGCGGTGAAGGCAAATGCGGCGGCGAAAAAGCCGAGGAAGGCAAATGCGGTGAAGGCAAGTGCGGCGGCGAAAAGGCCGAGGAAGGCAAATGCGGTGAAGGCAAGTGCGGCGGCGAAAAGGCCGAGGAAGGCAAGTGCGGTGAAGGCAAGTGTGGCGGTGACAAGGACTGATTCATTGGAATCCGTTGTACCTGACTTCGGAGCTTCCCAGTGATGAACCGCACCTTCCCCGTTGAAGGTGCGGGACTGGGACTCAGGCGGGCCCTGTTGGGCCCGCTTCGGTCTCATGGCCTGGACAGCATCGATTTTCTGGAAGTCGCTCCCGAGAACTGGATGTCAGTTGGCGGCCGTTACGGCAAAGCCTTGCGCGAATTCACGTCCAGCGTTCCGTTTGTCTGTCATGGGCTTTCTCTGTCTATCGGAGGCCCTTCACCGCTGGATGAAACATTTCTGCACCGGCTGCGGTATTTTCTCGACCAGCACGAGGTCCGCTGCTACAGCGAACACCTCAGTTATTGCACCGACGACGGCCACCTGTATGACCTGATGCCGATCCCGTTCACGGCAGAAGCCGTCAGCTACGTGGCCGCTAGAATCCGCCGGGTCCAGGACATTCTCGAACGCCGGATCGCGATGGAAAACGTTTCCTACTACGCTGCCCCGGGCTCGGAAATGAACGAAATCGAGTTCATCACGGCAGTACTGGACGAGGCGGATTGCGATTTGCTGCTGGACGTCAATAACATTTATGTCAACAGCGTCAATCACGGTTATGATCCCATCGATTTCCTGCGCAACCTGCCGGGGCACCGCATTGCCTATGGACACATTGCCGGCCACTACAATGAAGCAGAAGACCTGATCGTCGATACGCATGGCGCCAAAGTCATTCCCGGGGTCTGGAGCATACTCGAGGAAGCCTACCGGGCTTTTGGAGTGTTTCCTACGCTGCTGGAGCGGGATTTCAATATCCCACCGGTGGAGGAACTGATGGACGAAGTAGAGCAGATATCGGTACTCCAGGAGAAATGGCAAGAACATGACAATACCTCCCAAAAAGACGGCCCGGGAAGAAAACAGGCCTGAGCGCCTGGCGGAGATGCAAACCGCGTTTGCGTCTCACATCAGGAGCCCGGAAACCCATGCCGCTCCCGCCGGCATAGAAGACCGGCGCATGAAAATTTACCGGGATCTTTTTTTCAATAATATCCAGTCGTTGCTGGCCAGCAATTTTCCGGTTCTTCGAACCCTTTACGATGACCAGGGCTGGCGCCAACTGGTGCGTGATTTTTACTCCGGTCACCGGTGCCAGACCCCGCTGTTTCCCGAGGTGGCCAAGGAGTTTCTGCAATATTTGCAGGACGGCAGGGACAACAGCAGCGACGACCCGCCGTTTTTGCTGGAACTGGCGCACTACGAATGGGTGGAATTGGCCCTTTCACTGGATGAGCGCGAGGTGGACGATTTGCCGGCAGACAGGGATGGGGATGTACTGGCGGGTGTGCCGGTGCTGTCGCCGCTGGCCTGGCCGCTGAGCTATCGTTTTCCGGTTCACCGGATAAAACCTGGTTTCGAACCCGAAGCCGCGCCGGATCAACCCAGTCACCTGCTGGTTTATCGAAATCGAGCGGGCGATGTGAAATTCATGGAACTCAACGATGTCAGCCGCTCCTTGCTTGAATATCTGCAAGAAAACCGAACAGCCACCGGTCTTGAATTGCTTCGAAAGATAGCGACCTTGATCAATCACCCTGATCCTGACCGGGTCATCGAGGCAGGCAGTGAACTGCTGCTCGACCTCGGGAAAAAAGACATCATCGCGGGAACGAGGAGATAGGGCCTGATGTTCGACCTTTATGACAATGTCACGGCGCGGCTGAAAACCTCGGGCGACTACCTCTGGCCCCTGGCGTTGCGCCTCGTCATGTTCTGGGAGTTCTGGGAAGCCGGCATCAAGAAGTTGCGCGGCGAAAACTGGTTTGCCGATATTCCCTGGGCAGACTGGCAAAAAGGTTTCCCATGGCCGTTCAGTTTAGTGCCCACGGACCTTAACTGGCTCGTCGCCACCTGGGGTGAGTTGTTTTTTTCGGTGCTGATTCTGCTGGGACTATTCACCCGGTTTGCCGCACTTTCACTGCTGGTCATTACCGTCGTCGCGACGGCTGCGGTGCATTGGCCCGCCGGATGGAGCTCGCTGGGAGAACTCTGGAATGGATACGTGATTACCGCAAAGGACGCTGGCAACTTCAAGCTGCCGCTGCTGTTCGTGGTGATATTGCTACCGCTGGTTTTTCATGGTGGCGGCAAGCTCAGTGTCGATCAGTTGCTGCTTAAACTGACCGGGCGCGACAGTTATGTTGGCGATCGCATTGCTGATGGCATTGCCGCCGCCCTGATGTTTGCAGTGATCGGCGTCATGACGGTGTTCCTGGAACCCGCCTGGGGCATCGTTTGCTTCGTTATTGCTGTGATTCTTGGGCTGACACCGGCGCTGCGCCGATAAGCGGAAGAGGCAGCGGTTGCAAGTCGTAACCTTCGTTTCTCAGCAACCGGATCAAACCGTTTTTCCCGGGCAGGTGCAGGGCACCGACCGCGGTAAACACCCTGCCCTGCTGCAGTAGCGGCAACAGCGAAGCCAACATGCGATGGTTTCGTACATCAATCCCCTGTTCCATGAAATATTGCCGGGATTCCGGATCCAACTGGTCCATTTGTTCCTCGGCCTGCGCCTGCAAGGCCAGCACATCACCTTCGAGATAGCTGTTCACCATCTGCGTATGAATTTCGACAGCCTGGTCCTGCTCTGCGATGGCCTGGTCCAGCAAAGCCAGTTGCTGCTCCATCGGCATGTCCTCCAGGAACGAGAGTTGCTGTTCCAGGGTTTCAAGGCCAACGACTTTCAGCCCGGCCCCGGCGGCGCGAAGCGACAGAGAAAAATCCATGAACAGACCGGTCTCGGGCGGCGGTACACTCAGTGTCATCATGGCGGCCCAGACTTTCATCCGGGTAACCCAGTCAGCAGGAATCTTGTACCTGGCGAGCAGGGATTTGAGCACTCCGTAACGATCTGTCCCCACTTTGGCTTCCAGGGTCTCGCCCTCTGGATACTGCATGTACTGTGTCAATGCACTCAGGGTGGGCAGATCGGGCACGATCTCCATGGCAAAAAAACGGTTGTTGTTCAGGTCCGCGGTGAAGTCTTCTTTGAAATCCAGCACTCTCGGATCTTCGCTGTGGATGGTACCCAGCAGGTAACCCGCAGGTTCGCCATTCTTGCTGACAGACCAGTACAGCGCTGATCCATCCTGAGCATGCACAACGCCCCCCATGCTGACAGCAAGAGCCCAAGCGATTACCAGCAGTCCCGCCCGCCGCGTCTTTTGCCTGTATATCGTCATGGTATTTTCAGGTTGAATCCCTTATGCTCCACTGCTTGTCGAATGGGGTCCATTATGCCGCGCATTGCCGATCGATTCAGGGGTTTTCTTCCGGTAGTAGTCGATGTTGAAACCGGCGGATTCGATGCCGGGAAAGATGCGCTGCTGGAAATTGCCGCCTGCATCATCCGCATGGACGATTTTGGGCGCCTGTTCATTGCTGAAACCGTCGACGTTAACGTCAAGCCGTTTGAAGGGGCAAATATCAACCCCAAGTCCCTGGAAATCACGGGCATCGTGATCGACAGTCCGCTGCGTAACGCGTTGCCGGAAAAGGAGGCACTTTCGCAACTGTTTCAGCCGATCAGGAAAGAGGTCAGGAGCACAGCCTGTCAACGTGCCATCCTGGTGGGCCACAACTCGTTCTTTGACCTGTCTTTCCTCAACGCGGCGATTGCGCGCACCGCTTTCAAACGCAGCCCGTTTCATCCCTTCAGTTCTTTCGATACCGCCACGCTGGGAGGCCTGGCGTTTGGCCAGACAGTCCTGTCCAGGGCGGTCCAGGCGGCAGGGCTGGACTGGAATGAATCGGAAGCGCATTCTGCTATTTATGACACTGAAAAGACCGCCGCGCTGTTCTGTGCGATTGTCAACCGATGGAAAATTCTGACCGGATTCTGAAGGCAAGCAGGCTATGAGCAACCACCTGATGTGTACGTATGCGCCCTTACCCGTGGCCTTCGTTCGCGGAGAAGGCGCCTGGCTTTGGGACGAAAACGGCAAACGCTATCTCGACGCGATCAGCGGCCTGGGAGTCTGTGCCCTGGGACACGCCCACCCGGCGCTGGCCCGGGTGATTTCGGAACAGGCTTCAACGCTGATACATACCGGCAACCTGTTCCGGATTCCATGGCAGGAAACCCTGGCCGACCGGCTCGCCGCAATCACCGGGATGGAGCGGGTTTTTTTCGGCAATTCCGGAGCAGAAGCCATCGAATGCGCGCTGAAAATCACGCGGCTCATGGGTCATCAAAAAGGCATCGACAATCCTGGCGTGGTAGTCATGGATCACAGTTTTCATGGTCGCACCATGGCCGCCCTGTCCGCCACCGGCAACCGCAAGGTACAGGCGGGGTTCGAGCCACTGGTCAGCGGCTTTGTCCGGGCGCCTTTCAATGATTTCGAAGCGATCGAAACCATCGCCCAACGCAATCATGACATCACCGCCGTGTTGCTGGAGCCGATCCAGGGCGAAGCCGGCATCCGTGTCCCGGAACCGGGCTTCCTGGCAAAACTCAGGGCGCTATGTAACGAACAGGGCTGGTTGTTGATCGTCGACGAAATCCAGTCCGGACTGTGTCGCACCGGGCGCTGGTACGCACACCAGCACGAGGAAATCCGGCCCGATATCCTGACCACCGCAAAAGCGCTCGCCAACGGCTTGCCGATTGGCGCCTGTGTTGCGCGAGGCCCTGCGGCAGATGCGCTCTCTCCCGGAAGCCATGGATCAACCTTCGGCGGCAACCCGTTGGTCAGCCGCGCCGCCTGCACTGTACTCGACATCATGGAAGCCGATCAGCTGCCGGAACGGGCGGCTGCGGCTGGTGATCGAATGATGACCGCGTTCCATCAGCGCCTGGGCAGCCATGGCGGCGTGCGAGATATTCGGGGCAAAGGCCTGATGATCGGCATCGAACTCGAAGTGGAGGCTAACGCTCTCAAAAACCGGGCCATGGAGAGAGGAGTCCTGCTGAACATTACTCAAAACCGGGTGATTCGCCTGTTGCCCCCGTTGATCATCGACGACGAACAGGTTGACGAAATATCCGATGTGGTCTGTACCCTAGTCGAAGAGTTTGGCTGACAATTCCGGGAATTCACCACCGGCCAGCTCTGCCAGCCGGCGAGCGCTCAGCTCCAGCTGTTCAGCGCTGTCAGCCGTTAATGTGGCGTGGCCTATCTTGCGGCCGGGCCGCGGGGATTTGCCGTAGTCATGCCAATGCAAACCCGGTATTTCCAGGGCGCGATCACGGTCGGGTAATTCGCCAATCCAGTTGAACATCAGGCTATGGCTGGTCATGCCGGTCTCGCCCAGCGGCAAGCCGGTGATCGCCCTGACGTGGTTCTCAAACTGGGAGCAGGCAGCGCCGTCAATCGTCCAGTGACCGGAATTATGCACCCTTGGCGCAAACTCATTGGCCAGCAACTGCCCCCTGGAAACAAAAAACTCGATGGTCAGAACCCCCCGATAGTCGAGATGTTCCAGCAAAGCCTGCATTTTCTGCTCTGCTTCGGACTGCAGCGCATCATCGAAGCCCCCTGGCCTGCTGAGCATCAGGATGCCATTTGAGTGCACATTCCGGGTCAATGGCCAGGTTCGTGTTTCACCGCCCAGACCCCGCACGGCGACCAGCGAGCACTCAGCCTCAAAAGGCACAAACGCCTCCAGCACCAGCTCAAAGTCGCCCAGCTTCTGCCAGGCCCTTTCCAGGTCTTCCTGGTCACGCAATACAACCTGGCCCTTGCCGTCATAGCCCAACCTGCGGGTCTTCAAAACCGCCGGATAACCTAGCTTTTCCAGGCCCTCCAGCAGATCCGTCCGGCCGGAAACCAGGTGGTATGGAGCAACATTGATACCCAGGCTGTTGAGCAGAGCTTTTTCTTCTGCGCGGTCCTGACCGGCGCCCAGTGCGTTCGGAGCCGGATACAGGGCACACTTTTCCGTCAATGCACTCGCGGTCTGCCGGGATACATTTTCAAAATCAAAGGTCGCCACGTCAACGCGTTCAGCGAGTTCCCGCGCCGCTTCGCTATCGTCAAACCCGGCTTGCAGAAGCTCGCCGGTGGCGCCGGCACAGGCGTCTGCGGAAGGATCCAGGAACAGGAACTGAAAACCCAGCGGAATTCCGGCCAGGCCAAGCATCCGGCCCAGTTGCCCGCCACCCAGTACACCAATTCTTGCGGGCCGGGAATTCGGCCGCTTGGGTAACCCGGTCACAGCTTTAAGCCCTGCTCGGGTCTGGCTGGGACAGCACCGCTTCGGTCCTGGCGTTTCTGAAAGCTTCCAGCGCAGACCTGACTTCGGGTGATGTGTTACCGATGATCGCTGCCGCCAGCAGCGCCGCATTGGTCGCTCCGGCTGCGCCGATGGCCAGCGTGCCCACCGGGATGCCGGCCGGCATCTGCGCAATGGACAGCAGGGAATCCATGCCGTTCAGTGCTCTCGATTGCACCGGGACCCCCAGCACCGGGACAACGGTTTTTGCCGCTACCATACCCGGTAAATGTGCCGCGCCGCCTGCACCGGCAATGATCACCTGCAATCCCCTCGCGGCCGCCTGTTCTGCGTATTCAAACATACGATCGGGCGTCCGGTGGGCGGACACCACGCGTGTCTCGCAGGGGACACCGAGCTTGTCCAATGTATCTGCGGCGTTTTTCATCGTGTCCCAGTCTGACTGGGAGCCCATGATGATGCCGACGAGCACTTGATTACTCACTGATCCGTTTCCTTTCAATGCGTAAAATACAAGCCGGATATTGTACCATGGGCATCTGCCTGTTTATTCGGAGCCTGATATGCCTATCGACGGGAAACTACTGGAAATACTCTGCTGCCCGGTCAGCAAAACGCCGCTGACCCGACTGTCGGCAAGGCGCCTGAAATTTCTCAACCAGGCGATCGCTGACGGCACTGTACAGACCGTCCGTGGCGAGACGGTCAGCCAGTCCCTGCGCGAAGCCCTGGTCACCGAAGATTCAAAAGTCATCTATCCCGTTATTGACGATATCCCCGTCCTGCTGGAAGACCGGGGTATCGGCACCACGCAATTCCAGGATTTCTGATGGGTGAATCTTTCCTGTCCCTGGTGGTGGACGAGGTCGCCAGGGCCCTGGAGGAGGACATCGGCAGCGGGGATTGCACCGCAATGCTGATCCCCGGCGCAAACGAACTTCAGACCCGGCTGGTCTGCCGGGAACGGGCGGTGCTCTGTGGCAAGCCCTGGTTTGAAGAGACTTTTCGTCAATTGGACACCGGTATCGCGATCAATTGGTTTGCCGGTGATGGCGATACCATCAGCGCAAACCAGGAGATCTGCCGCATCGAAGGGCCGGCGCGGGCCCTGCTCAGCGGCGAGAGAACCGCCATCAATTTCCTGCAAACCCTGTCAGGCACCGCCACTCGGGCCAGGCAATACGTGGACGCGGTGGCAGGCACCGGGGTGACCATCCTGGATACGCGCAAAACCCTGCCGGGGCTCAGGCTGGCACAAAAGTACGCGGTGCGTTGCGGAGGTGCTGAAAACCACAGGACGGGCCTGTTCGACGCAATTTTGATCAAGGAAAACCATATCTCCGCCGCGGGCTCGATCAGCGCTGCCGTCAAGGAAGCTCATCGAAAGTTCCCCGATTTATTGTGTGAAGTCGAAGTCGAGAATCTTGAACAACTCGAGCAGGCCTGCCTGGCGGGTGCTCAACGCGCATTGCTGGATAATTTCGATAACGATCAGTTGACGGGCGCCGTGTCACGCTACAAGGGAAAAATCGGCCTGGAGGCTTCGGGCGGAGTCACTCTTGAAACGATCAGGCAAACCGCCGTAACGGGTGTTGATTTCATCTCCGTGGGCGATATTACCAAGAGCGTTCGGGCAACCGATTTTTCAATGCGGTTTGTTTGACAGGGTCAGCCCGGAAGCAGTTTTCCGGGATTGAAGATTCCAGCCGGATCGAACACTTTCTTGAGTTCTTTCATCAGGCCTATCTCCACGCTGGAACGGGTCCTGTCCAGCCAGGGTTGTTTCAACAGGCCGATGCCATGCTCGGCGGATATGCTGCCTCCCAGTTCCCGGGTCAGTGCATAAGTGTGTTCGCTGATCTCGTGTGACCTCGCTTCGAAGGCCTGTAAATCCAGGGTTTCAGGTTTCAGGATGTTCATGTGCAGGTTGCCGTCACCGATGTGGCCATACCAGACAACTTCAAACTCGGGACAAATTTCGTTCATCAGCCGGTTCATGCGGCGAAGGAATTCCGGAACCCTGGATACTCGAACTGACAAGTCATTCTTGTAAGGCGGAAAATGACTGATCGATTCTGAAATCCCCTCCCGGTAGCGCCACAACTCCTTCATCTGTCTCTGGTTCTGGCTGATCACCCCGTCTACCAGCCAGCCCTTTGCAGAACACTCTTCCAGACACGCCATTGCCCGTGATTCAGTCTGCTCGTCCGGGCAGTCAAACTCGGTCACGACGTATAGCGGACATACACTTGAAAGCGGCGCCGGCAAGCGATTTGCGTTCATCACGTGGTGCAGGGCGCGATCGGTCAGAAACTCGAAGGCCGACAGTTCCAGCCGGGATCGCAACTGCGCGAAGACCCGCATCAGGTTGTCCATGCTGTCAATGCCCAGCAACAGGACTTTTCCCGGAACCGGAGGATCCACCAGTTTCAATGTCGCTTCCACGATCAGGCCCAGTGTTCCTTCGCTGGCGATAAAGAGGTGTCGCAGATCATATCCCGTGGCGTTCTTCACCAGTCCACGATTGAGATCCAGCAATTCTCCGCGCCCGGTCACCACTTTGAGACCCACAACGCGATCCCGGGTCAGGCCATACCGCAGCACGCGAATGCCTCCGGCATTGGTCGCGATATTGCCGCCAACCTGGCTGCTGCCCTCCGCAGCGAAGGAAACCGGGTAATAAAGACCCTTGTCCGCTGCCAGTTGCTGCACGGTCGCTGTATTGATACCCGGCTCCACAACAACGGTCCGATCAATTTCACTGAATTCCAGCACATGGCGCATCCGGTCGAATGAAACCACCAGTTCTCCCGCAGCAGCAACTGCACCACCGCTGAGCCCGGTTCTTCCACCAGAAGGCACCAGCGGCAGTTGATTCTGCTCAGCGAACCGCACCAGGTCCTGTACCTGCCTGATCGAATCCGGAAATGCTATCGCCGCTGCTGCGGGTTCGCGGAAGCGCGTCCAGTCCTGACCATGACTCTGCAGAACATCGGCTTCTGTGCTGAGATGCAATTCCGGGCAGGTGAGTGCAAGTTTGCGAATCCGCTGCTGGTCGTCGTTCGTGGCCACTTGATGAAACTAATTCCTGAGCGACCTGAAAAGCAAGCTCCAATTTGCCCCGTGCAATCTTTTTTTCTGCGCCTATAATGGAGTCGAACCCAAAACCACCGGAACGATAATCATGCACCGAGGCCTGTTGCTCACACTTTTGATCTTTACTTCACCCCTTTTTGCCCAGGAGGGCGAGGACAGCGGGCCCAAGCCGGCCAAGCTGTTCTCCACCAATGACCCCTTGACGGTGACCATTACTGCCCCCTGGAAAAATATCGTCAAAGACGACAAAAACCAGGAGCCTTACCCGGCGAAGATTGAGTTCACGGACGACCTGAATAACCAGCAGACCCTGCCATTGAGCGTGTCCCGCCGCGGCTTGACACGGCAACGCGTCTGCGACTTCCCGCCAATCAAGCTGTATTTCGAAAAACCCGATGTCAAGGGAACGGCCTTCCGTGGTCAGAAGAACATCAAAATGGTCACGCACTGCAAAAAATCCAGCCGTTACCAGCAGTATTACATCCTGGAAATGCTGGCCTACCGGATGTACAACCTGATCACGGATTACAGTTTTCGGGTCCGGCCTTTGAACATCACCTACGTTGACAGCGAGACGGGCAAAGTCGATGAAAACCGCTTTGCATTTTTGATCGAAGACGACAGCGACGTGGCCAAGCGGCACGACCTGAAAAAACTCAACGTGCCAAAAGTCAAACTTTCCTTGCTGGCGCCCGAAGTGATCAGCGATTATTCCCTGTTCCAGTTCATGATCGGCAACGTCGACTGGGCGGCCATGAGCGGTCCGAAACCGGATGAATGCTGTCACAACTCCAAGCTGATCGGCAGTGAGCCCCTGCAGGAAGGCGACAAAGTCTACCCTCTGCCCTATGATTTCGACTCGGCAGGGATCATCAACGCACCTTATGCCGCACCGCATGAAAGCCTGCCGATTAAACGGGTGACCCAACGCCTGTACCGTGGCTATTGCCGCTACAACGACGGGTTGCCTGCGGCGCGAGAGAAGTCACTGACCCTGGAACAAGACATGTACGCCCTGCTCGATGACGAACCACTGCTGGATGACGGGACCCGCAAGACAGCCAAAAAGTACATTAAACAGTATTACGAACTGATCAAGAGTGACAAGGCATTCGAAAAAGATATAGCCGACGCATGCCGTGGCAAAAAACGGAGCAGCTGATCAAAAGCGATAAGGATTCGGACAAATAGTCATCCAGTAATGCCACAAACAGGCGGAACCTTTTTCTGGATCGGTTGATCCTGCTGTGTTTCAGCCTGGGTTTCTGACGGCGGCTCCACCTCGACAGGATGACGAAGCCGTTCCAGTCGTTCCTGCAGGTAGGGGTTTTGCGGATGCAATGCAATGACCTGTTCCAGGTAGGTGATCTGATCAGCCTCCGCGGTGGGTAACGGTATTTTGCCGTTGGCGTAACCGGCGAACAGGCCATCCGGAGTGATTTCCAGGTAACCGATGTACCCGCCGTAGGCCCGGGCGATGCCGGTATCGATCATCACCACTTTACCTTCGTATTGTGGCCAGATCACTCCACTGGTAGGCGTGTGCCCTACCACGATGTGCTCAACCTCGTGGCGCGCCAGTATCGCGTCAACCGTTTCATCCAGTGCGACCGGATCAACACCGGAAAGTCCGCGGTACCAAAGGGGACCGAATTCATCTTCCAGGATTCCGGGCTGTCTCGGATCGAACTGGCGCAGATGACCCAGCACCTTCTCGGTCATCGAATCGAGCGAGTTCTCGCAATAAAACCCACTGATGCCGCCGTGCAGAAATATGGCGTTGTTGACACGAACGGCCACCTTGTTTTCAAGCACCCAGTTGGAAAACTCGCCTTCCGGATTCCAGGCGGGATCCCAGGCCTGGCGATGCTCGACCCACCCCAGGGGATGCTTGAGATTCCACTCTTCGCGAAAATTCTCCGGTAACGCAGCGAACGCTTCCGGGTCGTTCGCCTGTATGTTCTGAAGGTTGATTTCGAATACACGGTCGCGCAGCTTGGCAGAATTTTTGTTGACGAATGCCTCGAACTCTCCCTCGTGAACGTACCTGAGGTCGCCATAGACATTCATCGCTTCGTGATTACCAATCAGGTTGTGCACACGACCGCCTTTCCTTTTGGCCTGCTTGCCCAGTTTCCTGATGTGTTCGATGATTCTCTGGGTATCCGGACCCCGGTCAGGGATATCGCCGGTCTGCACAAAATGCGCCTTGCCGCCGCTCCATTTTTCTTTCTTGTCAACCAGGCCTGCGGCTTGCAACGTGGCAATGTAATTATCGTAGTCGCCATGCAGGTCGCCAATCGCGACTATGCGCTCTACGCCCACCCATTGGAAGTCATCGATCTGCCTTGCCTCGGCAAATACCAGGCTGGTAGCAAGCAACAAGGGTAAAATAATAATCTTCACGAATCCCTCCAAACCTCTTCGTACATACCCAAAAAAGACAGGCTCCCGGGCCTTAAGTTCGCTCTGACAGACCGCCCATTCCCTTTGACTCGGCGGGCGCCATCCACGAACCAAATCATAGCGCGTTTAAATGGACTTTGTAATTTCCATCAGAATAAACTGGTCTGTAGCTTAAGCAGTACAGCTTAAAAAAGGAATGTCTTGATGAAATTATCGCACGCGTTGTCATCGTTACTACTATTGCTCGCCACTTCTGTGGTGCTGGCCAAAACCCAGAAATTGCCCGAAGTGAGCGAAGATGGATTACACCTGCTTCCGGATTCAAAAATGGCCATCGTGTATGCAGAACCCGGGGCTGACCTTGCTCAATATCAACGGGTCAGGTTGCTCGATGCTTATGTGGCCTTCAAGAAAAACTGGGCGCGTAATCAGCGAAGCAATTCTGCAATACCCTTGCGCGTGACCTCCGCCGATATGGAAAAAATCAAGAAAACGCTTGCCGAGGAATTTGATGGCGTCTTCAGGGAGGCGCTCGAAAAAGGGGGTTATAAAGTCGTTGATGAAAATGCCGATGATGTTTTGTTGGTCAGACCCGCCATCATCAACCTCGATGTTAACGCGCCGGATACACCACGAGCAGGAATGAGCCGGACTTACACCTCCTCCGCCGGCGAAATGACCCTTTACATAGAACTCTATGATTCAGTCACCGGTGATCTGCTTGCCAAGGCCCTTGATCGCCGGGTCGACAATGCCGGAGGCTCCGGTTATTACACTTGGACAAACTCAGTCACAAACAGGTCTGCAGGCAGGCGTATTCTCAATGGCTGGGCAGCTATTCTTCTCGATGCATTGAACGAGGCGAAGCAGTAAAAACCCGTATTTCTTCCGAACGGTCCAATCAGCAGGATGAACGGTCACGGCAGGCTATACCCTTGGATTCCGGTTTATCTATACTTAGGTCAGGAGTTTTCAATTCGCTACGGACTGGCGGCCTGAGAGTCACGGAAGTGCCGTGACTTAAGGAAAAATGCAGGGATAAGGCCAGTGTCGACCGGTTTTACCGATCGAAAGCGTAGGGGATTATGAATAGACCAATTCTGAGGAATCCACCCTCAAATTCAAAGGGGATCAGCCTGATCGAGATACTGCTGGGATTGGCAGTGCTTGTAATCATGCTGTCATTTGCCGTGCCATCAGCCACGGGAGCAGTCATCAAGGCCGAATTGTCCGTGGCAGTGGAGAATGTCCAATACTCCATGCATGTTGCGCGTCAAACGGCACGGATCAATGAAAAATCCATTGCGATGACCTTGATTTCAGACAAGGACACCATTCCATCGCAAAGTATTACTTTCGCGGCCACCGAGCCAAAAAACAACGGCCTCGTACAAATACAGGATTTCAATATACCGCCTGAAATCATGCTGATTTCTGACCAGGATTCCTACATCTTCGATGAGCGGGGATTGGTTAAAAATCCCGGCGCCATTCTGTTGGTGTCTCGCGAGGATGAATCGATTACTTCAACCATAAACATTAATTGATATTGTCGGTAGCAAAGGAACAATCGTGCCATCAGAAAATCAAAAAGCTACCATGAACCGGCCATTTTCCATCCGCGGTCTCAGCGCCCTGGAAGTGATGATCATCGTTGCCGCGATTGCAGTCATCGGGTTGATCACGTTCCCGGGTACAACACTTTTACTGGAAAAATACCGGCTCAAAACCACCGAAACTTCTCTTCTCAAAAGCCTGGAAATGGCCAAGATGGAAGCCCAGGCGCGCAGCAGTACAGTGGTGGTTTGCCCCAGCTCGAATGGGAACTCCTGCCGGCGTGACAACGATTGGAGTTACGGCTGGGTGGTTTTCTCAGACGGAAATGGCAACGGCACGGTTCAGGATATCGAATTGATCCATGCGAGCGGCGCGCCAAACGCGCGAATCAGGATTTTCGCCGAAGGCGCAACTCAGTCCCGCGCAGCCTTTACCTCCACCGGCTTGGTCAGTCACGGTGATTCGCTGACAGGACAGTTTCGGATTTGCCTGAATGATTCGAGTGCCGATCCGAGGATTCTCGAGGTGGAAGCCGACGGCTGGATTCGCCTGGTCCCACCCGTAGACGCCAGCTGTGATAATGGCTAAAGGCTAATCAAGCCTCGCCGGCTCACTCTTCCGGCGCCAGTGTTACCGCCAGCCCGTCGTGCGCTGCCTGCACTCGCAACTGGCAGCTGAGTCGTGAATTCGGCTGAAAATGGTCCAGTAT
>Ga0316187_10000790_pt1 | contig 26019 bp, 28 predicted proteins | sample CroRivburrow1_MG_FD_204927 | JGI IMG/M metagenome (GOLD analysis project Ga0316187, IMG submission 204927) | Coastal sediment microbial communities from Maine, United States - Cross River worm burrow 1 | ecosystem: Environmental > Aquatic > Marine > Coastal > Sediment | place: USA: Maine...
TCAAACCAGTCCTCCCGCAAGCGCAGCAAACCCGCAGGCGAACGGGCTAATCAATCATCCGATCGTGGTCGTGGCGGACGTTCACGTCGCTCGTCCAGTTCAGCAAAACGTCAAAACCAGGAGCGTAAGCAAGCCGATGCAGATCAGGCCGGCACGCAGGACAGCGGCTCACAAAAAGACATCGCTGCAAAAGCGCCGGATGCAGAAACACAATCATCTGAAAACGATGGTGAAAAAACCACGCGCAGCCGTTCATCACGTGGCCGTCGCGGCGGCCGCGGTCGCGGCCGTGGACGCCGACGTCCACAGAACAATGAAACAACGGCTGAACAGGGTGGTAACAACCAGGAGGCTGCAACACCGGCTACGACTTCCGGCAATGGTTCTGAAACCCCACAGAATCCAGAGCAGCCCTCGTCGTCCAGCCAGCCTGCATCACCACAGCGTGATAACGCGGCAAATCAGCCGATAGCAGACAAGGCCAGCGACAGTGCAACGGTAAAACCTGTCGACAAACCAGCATCGTCATCAGCGGCTCCCGTTCCCACCGCTGAACCGCGCACCACAGAACAACGTCCAGCCGCCACTGCACCGCCACCTGCTCCGCGACATTCGGCACTAAAGGATAGCGTTCATGCCGCCGCCATCGCACCGGCATCCCCTGCTGCTGGAACAACAGCAGCGACAAATATTGATGCTGCGGCAAAAGAGAAAAAGGCGTCAATAGATAACAATAACGCCGAATAAAATATACTTTGCGCCCACCCCCCCCCTCTGTGCTACCCGGAGGGGGCGTCTTTATAGCGGGCCTCGATTCAAGACATGCCTAAATGTCGTCGACAGATGTCGTTCAACAAGCCCTCCGAGGCGACCTCAATTAAATCCAGCACCCGCTCAAAACCGTTTTCTCCACCATAATAAGGATCGGGCACCTCGTCTTCCTCAAGCTGTGAGGCAAAATCGAGAAACAGTGCCAGCTTGTGTTCCTGGCCTACAGGACACATGGAACGCAGAATCTGCAGGTTGTCATGATCCATCGCCAGCACATAATCAAAAGTATCAAAATCAGCGGCATTAAATCGCCTTGCCACCTGCCGACTCAGATCGATATTTCTTCGCTGGGCCGCCCTCTGTGCGCGTTTATCCGGCGGCTCACCCACATGATAGGCATGGGTGCCGGCTGATTCGATCATGATCTGCTGCGTTAGCAGGCGCTCACTCACCAGTGACCGGAACACCCCCTCAGCGCTGGGTGAACGACAGATGTTGCCCATGCAGACGAAAATGACCTTTATATTCTTCAATTTACCCACTTAATAATAATTTAGGCCTTCGAGCCAGGCTCTCGTCAGCACATTATTCGCCCTGGCCTATAGAACGAATAATCATACGCTTAAATGTGATAGCCAGCAGCCTGTTCTGTTTATCGCCTGCAGCTCTTTTTGCACCCGGCAACTCGAAATGCAAGACATTAAATCCTTCATGTTTCATATAATTAACCGGGATTTTCAAAGAAAGTATTTTTTCACCACGTACGCTGTTAATACTACCTAATTTATGATCATTCATATAGATATTAATATGCTGCGGATAGAAAAAACCGAGACCTATCTCCATAAGTATTTCATCTGCATTGCTATTATCAATAGCAGAAAATAATATGTCAGCATCATGAGCTTCGCTCAATCTTACATTTTTAATGGGTTGTGACCAACCATTAAATATTACGGTGTCACTGCTCGGTAGAACTGTTTTATTGAGTATATCAGGCAAATTCATTGCAATGAATTCGCCATATAACGTCGACGACAAATCTCTGACTTTGATTCTTAGATTAGCAATATTGCTCTTTGTATCTTTAATGGAATTAATCTTAGCCGAATTATCCAGCGCCTCTTTATCAAGTGACGAATTCGCCATTACCGGACCGGCGTAGACGATATGCAAACACAACAATATTGGCAGTTTCAGCCGCATACTAAATCCACACCCACTACGTACTTGGAATGTCGAAACACCCTGAATGGAAGGCCGGCAATAATCTTGTTAGCACTACCGGCCAGGTGCAAGGGGTATTTAAACTCAACTACCGCATATACTGGCGAGCTGAAGAAATTAGGTTTTTCTGTTGGAAATAACCTGCGGTAGCTAATGCCGGTATCAATTGTCATTCTGATTTGGCTAGCCAGCTCATAATATGAGCGGTGATAATTAACCTCAAGGATTGGAAATAGCGTGGATAATGTCGGCCAACCAATATCTGTACGATTATTTCTGAGCAGAGTCAGGTATTTTCCACGTGAACGTGGGTAAATACCCGCAGCATTATTCAACTGAACGATATTTTTCCTGGAAACCTTGCCTATCTTTTCCTTAGACTCAAGCACAAGACTATCTATGTTATTGCCATACCATCTGAAGCGTATTTTTTTTCTTCTACTTATACCAGTAACATTATCAAGATAATTGTTCAGGTCGATACTGTCTATGTAGATAGAATTAACCGCTCGATCAGGATATGTTCGCTTCATCACGACTGATAACTGGTTCAGATACCCTTTTAAATCATAAAACTGAGTCTTTTGTAATGGTATTTTTATCTCATAACGATAATCGTCAGGATTAACAGGCAACATTCCCGTGTTATTATCAGTACTAAATACACCCCTGTTATTATTCACCAAAATACCCTGCCTCTACCAATTGGGACCTGGAGAATTCTGTGATATTCACTGCCTGGCCATCGATAGTAATCTCAGACCCGGCCTGATTAGTGGTCGGATAAGTAACAGATGTGAAACTGCAGTGAGTGCATGTAATGCTGGCCGGGCCGTATTCTGATTTTTTTATGTAGGTAATCAGGCCGCTTCCAGATACTGCGTCAAAAAATGAATCATTAATAACGGCATTAGACAAATCTTTGCTGGCAACACCCGTTGAGGCCTGCGTTATTGCCAAACCAGTTCCTGTTAATGTTGATTTTTCACCAACGGAAATTGCCTTGTCACCAATACCGATAAACCTGCTGTTAATGATATTGACATTCGAGCCAGAGATATCCAGGCCATCATTGCCAGAATTGTTTATAAAAAGATCTACAATTTCCCCACTCGAAAAATCACTGTCAAATGAATCGGCCCGGGAGTCTGTTATCTCAACAGACTTCATGACAAAGTCCGCGCTGACAATGTTGAGGGAATCCTCGCACTGCAAACTAACGAACCTGGCGTTAATAATAGAGACATTGCCGCCGTAAAATGTCAGGCAGCCTGTCATACCGTAATAATCCTGACGCGTCATCAGTCCGGAGACGCCCTGGCCACGAATCAAGACATGACTAATAACAGAATTATTATGAGAGTTAATCACACTAATGCCACCCCACGACCCCATAGTCCTGAAACTTGCATTAGATTTAATGTCTATAACTACGGGGTCATCCGCGCTGCCGGCTATAGTAAGCGGTCCATCCAATCTTAATAAAGCACCATTTTCCAGCATAATATTTACACCAGGCTTCAGTATCAGACCCCAGCCTGCTGGTAATTTATAACTTTTATCAAAACTATATAAGCCTTTATTAAAAACAACCTCTCTGGTGTCTGCGTCAATCACAATACTATCATAACGAGAAATGTCCCTAAAAAAGCCGTTATTATAACCATTGTCATGATTTCTAAATTGTAATTTAATTATGCTTTTTAATATTTTCCCCGCATATTCATATTCAACAGAATACTGTTTGTTCAGGCTTGCATAGTCGTCCGGCAAGGCGATTCGCTGCAGATGCCCTGTGGGATGTGAAGCATTATATTTATTCAGAACAATACCTCTGGAGACAACACCGGAATCTTTACCTTTACTCCAGTATAGCCCCCTGACCTGTATGTCCTTGTTGGTAATATTCTTAAGTTCTAGGTAATTCACATTGTTTGTGATATCTCTCACGACATATGATCTCATATGCATATGTAATGGCGTTTCAAGATCAAGGATCCTTGAATATTTTATATCCCATGTTGTTGCATTTAATGCATCGCCCCTCACTCTGGCGTCATTAATGTTATCTAAAACATCACCCAGAAAATAATCCATGTTTTTTAGCAAACCAGGGAAGCTCACCTTGGTTGACAGGTTGACTTTAGCCCCCTCGGGCCTATCAACGGCAAGTATTTTTAACTGTTTTTCCTGGTTACGATAAAAGTCATCCCTGTATTCCTTTGAGCCAAATGCTTTCAGGATGTATTCGGCATTAGATAAAAGGTGATTCTGAAATATTTTAGTATTAATAGCGGCTTTGATATTTTCGCCAATAATAAATTGATATTCATTGGGTGAAGAGAAATTGTCAAAGGGGATTGGTTCCAGCAGGCTGGTAACAGGATTGAAGTAGTAGCGTCTGTTATAAAAGCCATTGGCATGAGAGGCGTTCCACATGTTTGTCAGAATCCACCAGCGGCTCATAAGGTCAAGATCGAACACCTCATCCGCTGCTTTATTGCCTTCAACAAAGTCTCTTAACAGGCTCTGACCTCTAAACGTATTGTTAGTCCTGATGTTGCCTTTCTTTATGCCTGGCTGCCTGAACTCTTTAACCGGATAGTCCACCATCTCATAGTTATTGCTATTTAAATCTATACCCATCGCACTGAGGTCATGCTGGGTACGGTTTCTGTTCAGAAATCGCTGCTGCCATAATTGATCCTCATCAATAGCTAGAATCGGTCCCTCGCGCCGGTTTTGGGATTCCAGCAACTCCTTTGAGAAATGTTCTTCAAGGGCCATAATACCTATCTTGTATTCATTTACCTCAACATCAACAAAATAGTACCTGGGCGCGACAATGCCAAAACTACGCATCATTTCAAGTAACAATAATTCAGTATGATAATTCCTGGTATTCGGGCCTTGTATAGAAAATTTATTAATCCCGAATACATAATCATCGTTTTTGACTTTAATTCTGAAGGATAACTTGCTGGTATTTTCGAGATGATCTGTCCAGTCACCTTTTAACCGGAGTTGCACATCAACTTTTTTTAGTCCGCCGCCGTTATCTGCTAATATTTTTGCGTTAACCCAGTCACCTTCTTCTGAAAGTAGTATCGGAATGTTTTCGGCCAGAGTGCTTTTTCGTTTATTATTCAGCTTGTTAATTGCACCATCCGATAAATAAATCTTTATCAGTGGCAGCTCCTGTTTGCTGAATTTCTTGCGCTTGAGATCATAGGTAAAATCATAGAATGGCTTAATAACGACACTCAAGGCAGCACATACACCGCCTGCGCCATTCGCTGGGCATTTTTCCATTACCGTGGCGGTTATGTTGTTGACAATATGCGGGTTGTTATGAATATAGTTAACAACAGCAAGCAACAAAGCTGCAATAAACAGCGGCACAATAATAGTGAAATTTCTTGTAATCATACTACCGATAGACAACATATCATCTAAACGGGAGCAATCAGGTGATCACCCGGGAATTATCAATTACCGAAAACTCAACGTTATCATATATATTTCGAAGGTCTTCCTTTATTCCTTCGTATTGATCCAGATCAAGCTTGCCGACCTGCAAGGTCACTTCTATCCTGCCATTTCCTTCAACCACTCTCTTTATCTTTGATCTGAAGTTATTCTGTATAAGGATGTCCTGAACTTCAGCCAGACTTACCTCTTTATCTGCCCCTGATTCAATGACAACATCTATATAACAATGATTTGCACCAAGCACGGCAGCCTTGCGATAGGAAAATGGAATCATAACGAGAGCGATAACACTAAAGCCAATAATCGTGGGTAATACCTGGTTTGCGCCCAGACCTAAACCCACTACGATGGCAATAAATATATATAGCAGTTCTTCAGGCTCCTTAATTGGTGTACGAAACCTGACGATGGAGAGCGCGCCAACCAATCCCAGGGACAGTGCTATTGAGGATTTAATAATCGATATAATCAGGATCATACTGGGAATCAACAACATAAACATAGTTAAATATTGTGTGGTATCCACCAATAATCGGGTAGTATATCTGACAACCAACGCCCAGATAACTGCCAGGATCAGACCTATTGCAAGATTCCTTATCAATTCCAGCAATGGAATCTCAATGATATTATAAGGATTTACAAAATCCATGAATGTTCTCCATCTTATTGAGTAGATTATGGTAAGTGTTTGTACTACATCACATCAGAATACCAGCAAATCAAAGATTAGGAAAAGATTAGGATATGTTGACTCCTGCTACCCCGGCTAATTATTATTTATTGCCATGCAATAAACCCATACCTCAAAACATCTCTCTATTCCTATGCCCAGACATTCATTTCGCGATGAATCTTATTAAAAGCCTTTGCGTCAGCGCTGATATTTGTTGCGGCTTCTGTTCGACAACAGAACACACCCTGCAGTAACAGGTATTATATTGATTTAACTAGAAATATTAAGGTTTACAAAAAAAAACGTCTGTGTGACAGTATTGCTATACTATACCTGCTGTAATACAGCCTATTAATCACAATAACATCAGGAATCTAGAGCATCATGATTAACAAGGCCGACATTTTAAACACCCTGCGCCAGCATATCGGTAGCTATGCCCGCCATCAAGGGACTGTTTATGAGGTGATCGAAATACTCGAAGATAGCCCGGCGCTGGTATTGCAGGATTGTGAAGACCACACCACCATCCAGGCCGACCAGCACGGCGAGGCCCATCGCCGGGTGCCAGAGACACGCACGGTCAGCATACCTGTCGATGAACATGGCCAGTATGATATCAGTGAGATGGATATCGAGTTGCTGGATTCCCCCTCGGCTTGAGGAGCCTGACAAACTGCTCAGGATAACAGCAGCTGCTCTGCCCGCTTCAAATCATTTTCAGTATCTACACCATGCCCTGGTGATTCTTTTGCCACGTCAACATGAATACGGTAACCCTGCCACAACACCCGCAACTGTTCCAGTGATTCCATCTGCTCCAGTGCGCAGAGTGGCCATTGCACATACTCAGTGATAAATCCGGCGCGGTAGGCATACAGTCCTATATGGCGAAAATGTTCAGAGCGCTGCGGTAATTCCTCGGTAGTGACGGAAAAGGCGTCACGATCCCAGGGGATTGCTGCACGACTGAAGGTCAGTGCCATACCCTGGCGATCAGTGACCACCTTGACGACATGGGGGTCAAACAGATCCGCTGCCGTAGTGATGCGTTGGCAAAGAGTGCTGACACTGGCCTGGGTATGTTGTAGCAAATTTTCGGCAACCTGACGGATCAATGATGCCGGCATGCTGGGTTCATCACCCTGCAGATTTACAATGATCGTTTCTGCCGCAATCCCTCGCTGGCTTACAACCTCAGCCAGCCGGTCAGTACCCGAGGGATGTTGATCAGAGGTTAGAGCAACTGTGGCACCAAAGGACGCTGCGACCTGTTGTATACGTTGATCATCCGTGGCAATAATGACCTCATCGGCGCCGCTGGCCCGGGCGCGCTCATAGACATGCTGAATCATGGGTTTGCCAGCCAGTGTTAATAATGGTTTGCCCGGCAAACGGCTGGAGGCATAGCGGGCAGGAATCACCACAACAAAACCCATGGCCATTATACCTCTTCGTCCGCCGGCAGGCTGCGCGCCTCGTTCTCCAGCATCACCGGGATATCATCACGGATCGGATAGGCCAGACGGTCAAATTTGCAGATCAGCTCCCGGGCCGGTTTATCATAAATCAATCTGCCTTTGCAGACCGGACAGGCCAGGATCTCAAGCAATTTGCTATCCATTGTTTCCCCCTATTAGTTAACCAGTTTCTGAGCAGTTATTTTGCTCAACTGTTGCAGTAATTGTGATGCCACACGTTCATCGACCTCAGCCTCTATGGGTAAATACCAGTAATAATCGTTGGCAAAACGCTGGTATTTAACGGCATCCTTTTCGGTCATGATCACAGGCAGACCATCTGCGAAATCCAGCTCTTGCTGGTGGAATTCATAATGATCCGGATAGGCATGTTGTATGATATCAAAGCCCATGCCTTTCAGCTGATCAAAAAAACGTTGCGGATGACCGATGCCGGCGACGGCATGGACTTTTTTATAAGCCAGCACATCCGCTTGTGCCACAGGGCTTTGATTGCTGACTCGACACATTTGACCGACATGAGTCACCATGCGGTACTCACGATCAAGTGCGCAACCACTGTTGACGATCACAAAATCAACACTTTGCAAACGCCCCACCGATTCACGCAAGGGCCCTGCCGGCAGGCAGCGGCCATTTCCAAAACGGCGCACACCATCGATAACGGCAATTTCTATATCCCGCTCCAGGGCGTAATGTTGCAAACCATCATCGGCGATAATGACATCGCAGTCATTATATTTCAGCAGGGCCCGGGCGGCCACGACACGCTGCGGATCAACGGCGACGGGACACTGGCAACGTTGTGCCAGCAGCACCGCCTCATCACCCACCATGACGGGATCACTATCAGCGCGTACCTGTTGCGGCCAGTGACTGGCCTTACCGCGATAACCACGGGAAACGATGCCGGGTTTATAACCTGCCTGCTGTAAACATTTGACCAGCCATATAGTCAATGGTGTTTTTCCGGTGCCACCAACACTGATATTGCCGATAATAATCACCGGCACGGGCATGGAATAAACGCGGCGCAAACCATAACGAAAGGACAAGCGCCGTATCCAGGCCAGGCTACGGAATAACCACGATAATGGCAATAACAGTAATGAAACGACATTCCTGCTATACCAGTACTGGTCGAGTGATTTCATCGCCGTTTACGAAGCCGTGGCCATGCCTGGTTCGTTAAATTGCACCTGATAGAGTCGGGCGTAGAGACCGTCCTGCTGCAATAGTTCATCATGACGGCCTGCCTCTATAACACAGCCATCCTGTAGCACAACAATCTGATCGGCCTGCTGTATGGTCGAGAGCCGGTGGGCAATAACCAAGGTGGTGCGTCCTTTAATCAATCCTTCCAGGGCCTGCTGGATATGGCGCTCAGACTCACTGTCGAGGGCCGACGTGGCCTCATCGAGAATCAACAAGGGGGCATCTTTATATAATGCCCGGGCAATTGCCAGGCGCTGACGTTGACCACCTGACAGCAGTACACCTTTCTCACCGATAGTGGTTTGCATACCCTGAGGTAATTGTTCAATAAATTCTAAGGCATGGGCCGCTGTGGCGGCCTCGGTCAGGCGCTGCGAATCTAACTCGTCACCATAACAAATATTAGCCGCAATACTGTCGTTAAACAGCACCACATCCTGGCCGACCAGGGCAATCTGGCGCCGTAGATCAGCCAGTTTCAAGTCATTGATATCATGACCATCAAGCATGATATGCCCCTGGCTCAAGGGCAGGAATCGCGGCAACAGATTAACCATAGTGGTTTTACCACTACCGGAGTGTCCGACAAAGGCTACCGTCTGGCCGGGTTCGATATTCAGGTTGATATCATTCAGGGCCATGTTCTCCCCACGGCCATAACTGAAACCCACGTGACGGTATTCAATACGACCCTGCGCCCGCTGTTGTAGACGGACTTGACCGGTATCCGGTTCTGTTGCGCTGTCGAGCAGGGTAAAGATACTGCTGGCGGCGGCAATACCCCTCTGGATGTCGGCATTAACCGTGGTCAGTCGCTTGATAGGTGATAACAACATCATCATCGCGGCAATAAAAGACATAAAGGTGCCGGGGGAGATGCTGTTAAGCATGGCAGGCAGTGTCGCCAGATAGACAATGGCTGCCAGACTGAGTGCGGCAATTAGCTGAATGACCTGCAGACTACCCTCTCGGGTGGCGACAAATTTCATAGTCTGGCGGCGGTTACGGTTGTTGACGGCCTCGAAACGCTGCTGTTCCTGGGCCTGCCCTCCAAAAATCTTGATGATACGCTGGCCGGCTATGGCCTCTTCAGTGATGTGCGCAACATCCCCCATTGAATCCTGAATATTGGTGCTGATACGGCGAAAACGACGATTGACGTAAACAATCAATAACGCCACCAGAGGGCTGATGAGCATAAAAGACAAGGTGAGCTGCCAGTTATAATAAATCATCAGGGCCAGCAAAAAAACAATGGTCAGCGTGTCGCGTACCAATATAGTTATGGCCTGGGTGGTTGCCTGGGCAACCTGCTCCACATCATAGGACATCTTCGACAATAACTGGCCGGCCGTACTATGATCATAAAAAGCACTGGGCAGCAATAATAACTGGTCAAAGACCTGTTGCCGTAATTTTTTTATGACGTGACGTCCTATCCAGCTCATGAGGAAATTACCGGTAAAGGCACTGCCGCCACGCAACACTGCCAGCCCCAGTAACAATAGCGGTATCAGGCTGATCCAATAGCGATCCTTGTCAACAAAACTACCATCGATCATCGGTTTAATGACTGCCGCCAAACCGGTGTCGGCGGCAGCATTGATGATCAACCCCAGACAGGCCAGGGCAAAGGCTGGAATATATGGACGCACATATCCGAGAAGACGGCGATAGATCTGCCCGCCATTATTAATTTCATCCCTGGGCACTGGCATCGGTCTTATTCAGGTCCCTGGCTACGTTGACCGGCAGACTGTTTGGTCGCGATCGACAGGCGGCTGATACCCAATAGACGTACGGCATCCATCGCCGTCACCACGGATTGATGGGGTGTCTGGCCATCCGCACTAATAATCAGAGCAGTATCATCGGGTTCTTTGACAACCAGCTTCAGGGCCTTGACCAGGGTATTGATATGCGTATTGATAACCTGCTTGCCATTGATATAAAAACGCCCCTGGCTATCAATGGTCAGATCTACCGGGGTTTGTTCAGATTCAACCTCCTGTGGCGTGGATTCCGGCAGGTCAATACTGATCTCCGACTCGCGGGTAAAGCTGGTGGAAACCATAAAAAAGATCAACAACAAAAATACCACGTCGATCAACGGGGTCAGGCTGATATCCGGGTCCTGGCGATCTTTATGTCGTAATTTCAAGCCCGGCCTCTATGATTCACGGTTGCCGCTGGCGTATCCATTTCACGATCACCATGCAGGATCTCCACCATTTTCAGGGCCTCTTTTTCCATCGTGATCACGAGGGCATCGATACGGCCACGAAAAAAACGGTAAAACATCAGTGTCGGGATGGCAACTGACAGGCCGGCGGCGGTCGTGATCAGGGCCTCAGAGATACCCCCAGCCAAAATACCGGGGTTCCCCACCCCCGCCACTGTAATCGCGGTAAAAACCTTGATCATGCCAATAACCGTACCCAATAGCCCCAGCAAGGGGGTAATGGCAGCAATAGTACCCAGGGTATTCAGATAACGTTCGAGTTCGGCCACTTCATGACGGCCGCTATCCTCAATACTGTCTTTCATTATTTCCCGTTCATGATGCAGGTTGACCAGGCCGGCGGCCAGCACCCGGCCCAGGGGTGAACCATTGCGCAGCTCGGTCAACTGTTTGGCATCGATCTGTTTATTTTTGGCCCATTGCCAGATTTGTGGCACCAGATAATCGGGACAAATCCGTTTTGCCTGCAAGGCCCAGAATCGCTCGCCGACGATGGCCAGAGCGATTATCGAGCACAGCATGATCGGCAGCATCAACCAGCCACCGGACTGCACGAGTTCTAACACTATATGAACCTCTTGTTATTATGCCAGCGCACATGATACTTGATTTACCGTTGGCGAAAAACCACGATACACATTCATCAGGCTGCATTACGGATCTGAAAAGCCGGGGCTGTAGCGATTACCAGCCTGAGGCGGAAAAATTCAATGAAAACGATGATGGCGCAACCAGAAGTGCCGGGCAACACTACGGCCGGGGATGACCACTATATCACGCCCTGGCACCAGATTAATGGCAATGGCGCCATGGAAATCGGAACGCAATACATGACTGCCATGGGCTCGGTAACGCTGCAACACCTCTGTCTGCGGAAAATGGTAGCGATTCCTGTAACCAACCGGAAACAGGGCATATGCCGGATTCACAGCCTTGATAAAACCGGCTGTAGACGAGGTTTTACTGCCATGATGGGGCGTTACCAGAACATCTGACGCCAATAGAGTCCCCTGTGTCGCGACCAGACGGCGCTCGGCGAAGGCCTCAATATCTCCGGAAAGCAGGATACTCTGCTGGCCATTACTGACACGCAGAACACAGGAGGCATTATTACCCTGCCACACTCGCCCCGGGCCCGGGTGTAACACATCAAAATCAACCCCGTCCCATTGCCAGTGTTGTGTATCCTGACAGGCCTCAGCCCGAGTCCAGTAAACCTTGCCTGGAACGCTGCTGCTTACCCGGCGCACATGAATCTGCTGACGCAATGATTCAGCTCCGCCGATATGATCGTTGTCTCCATGGCCAAGCATAAGTAGATCAATTTTGTTCACACCCTGGTGCCGCAGATAAGGCACCACTACGGCTTCTCCAGCATCGAAGCCGGGTGAATAACGAGGTCCGGTGTCATAAACCAGTACATGATGTCGGGTCTGTACCACTGCTGCCAGTCCCTGACCGACATCCAGCAACGTGAAGCTTACCGCTCCCTGCCCAGGCCGTGCGGGAGCCAATAATAGCACCGGTGCCAGCCAGATCAGGCCCAACCAGCGCCCCGGGACACCGCGCGGCAGTAATAACATAAGCGTGCCCACCAGCGCTGCTAATACGGTCCACCCCAGTGGTACATGTTGTGTCCATTGCGCCACATCCAGACTGGCAATAGCCGCTAGCAGAGGCCACAAAACTGACACCAAAAGATTGGCCAGATGTAACAGGCCCTGCCCCAGCGATGCGCTCAGGGGCAGCAGTACGGTGCCCAGCAAGACCACTGGGACAAGCAACAGGCTCACCCAGGGCACTGCCATAAAATTAGCCAGGGGTGATAACAATGGCAAACGCTGAAACAGGACCAGCAAGGACGGGATCAACCCGAGTGTCACCAGTACATGTAAACGCCCCCAGCGCCACCACCAGTTCTGCCAGCGGCCACGGTCCGACAAGCGGTTATTCATCACAAACAGGATGATTGCCACCGCTGCAAATGACAACCAGAAACCGGCTGCCAGCACCGATAATGGATCAATGCTTAAAATAACAATCAACGCTACTGCCAGGACCTGACTGGGCTGACGGTGGCGTTGCAACAATACGGCCAGCAGGGCGACAGCCACCATGACCAGGGCCCGCTGAGTCGGGATGGAAAATCCGGCCAGCGCAGCATAGATGAAGCCCAGGATCAGGCCGGCTACCGCTGCAGCGGACGGGGCCGGCCATCTCAGGGCCAGGCCGGGTATCAGGGACCACAGGCGCCGCATAAATACAAACCCCAGCCCGGCCACTAAACCGATGTGCAAACCGGATATGGCAACCAGATGATTGGTACCGGTTCGCATCAACACCTGCCACTGTTGATCAGTGATGGCCTGACGTTCTCCCATAGCCAGCGCAATGATCAAACCGGCATAGGCCTGGCCCTGTAAGGCCAGGTTGAGCTGCTTTAACAGATCATGACGCTTGGCTTGCAACAGATAAAGACCCTGTGGCTCAGCCAGACGTTTATTGTCAGCACCATTCCGGACATAACCCGTGGCCCGTAGACGTTGCTGTAAGAGCCAGGCTTCATAGTCGAAGCCCCCCGGATTCAAAAAGCCGTGAGGGTGTTTGAGCCGTACCGTCAACTGCCAGCGTTCACCACTATGGAGCTGAGGTAGCTTGCCATACCAGCTCAGACTCACCTTGCCAGACAGGGCGAGCCGCTGTCCTTCGGCATAAAGTTCTTCAATGATGAAGTGGAAACGACTGCCGGCGTCGGACGGCCTTGGGATGGAAATTATACTACCTATAGCCGTCAGATCTCGGCCTTCAAACTGGGGTGTTATGGTACTCGTAACTATGTAGTTCACATGCCATAATGCCCATAAGAAACCACACAGAAAGAACAGAAGGAAACGCAGTTTACCAGCCAGCAGCAGTAGGGATATCGGGGACAGCAACAACAGACACCAGCGAACGTCCGGTAGTTCAGGCATCTGGAACAGCAGCAGAATGCCGCCGAGATAAGCGATGGCTCCAGTTCGCATAGTCCCCCTATTCCATTAAAGGGAATCCAGTCGGTTCCGTTGAAATGTTATTTCAGTACCACTGGACACTTGCTGATCAGCAAGGCTATTTTCACACTATGCCGAAAAAATTACTACAACGTTTTATGCCGGATCACCGTCATATCCGGGAACACCGGCATTTACAGTTCCTCGGACAGATGCTGCACCATCCTCATTTATGGCACCTGAACCGGCACTCGGTGGCCGGTGCTTTTTCAGTCGGACTGTTCGTTGCCTTTGTACCCGTGCCCTTCCAGATGGTGATTGCCGCCGTCATGGCCATCCTGTTTCATACCAACCTGCCTATCTCGGTAATGCTGGTCTGGATAAGCAACCCGATCACGATGCCGGCACTGTTTTATTTTGCCTATATAACCGGGGCCTGGATTCTGGATGCCCCCATAAAACGTTTTACATTCGAATTATCCCTTGACTGGTTAATGACCAGCCTCGGTGCTATCTGGCAACCCTTTTTACTCGGCTGTCTGGTGCTGGGTATCAGTTGCGCTGTTATGGGCAATTTACTGATGCGTTTCTTATGGCGTGTGCAGGTACTGCGTAACTGGGAATCGAGAAAGGCCCGGCGCAAGCTGAAATACAAAGACCAGTAGAAAACTGAGACAAACTCAGCACATGACTTCAATAATGACGAGCCAGCACCACGCTGGAGGCTCAGGACGCAAGCTGTAAACGCCCGCCTTCCAGCGTCAACACCCGGTCCATCTGTGCAGCCAGAGCCTGCTCATGGGTCACAATAATAAAACTGGCCTTAAGCTCATTATTCAATTCAGTAATCAATGACAGAATATTCGCCGCATTGTCCTTATCAAGGTTCCCCGTCGGCTCGTCAGCCAAAACACAACTAGGTTCAGTAACCAGGGCGCGGGCAATAGCAACGCGCTGGCGTTCGCCACCCGAGAGTTGCCCCGGCTTATGTGACTGACGTTGCTGTAATCCCACCCGTTCCAGTAACGCCACTGCCTTTTCATATATCGTCTGTTTACTAATGCCACGGAGCAATAATGGCATAGCGACATTTTCCAGGGCCGTAAATTCCGGTAATAGATGATGAAACTGATAAACAAAACCCAGCAACTGATTACGTTGCAGGCCTCGCTGACGTTCACTCATTCGGGTCAGGCTGTGGCCGTTCAACCATACCTCACCATGATTGGGCTGATCCAGACCACCAAGCAAATGTAATAAGGTACTTTTACCCGCGCCGGAGCGCCCCATAATGGCGATACATTCACCACGTTTTATGTCAAGACTGACGTCTTCAAGCACACTGACCTGTCCGGCCCCTTCATTAAACACCTTGCCCAGGTGCTGACAACGAATAACGCTGTCGCTTCCGCCTGACATAACATCACTCATAACGTAGCGCCGCCGCCGGTTGAATGCGCGCTGCCCGCCAGGCCGGATACAAGGTCGCTAACAGGCTCAATATTAGTGCCCAGCTGGCGATTTTCTGTATGTCAGACCAGCGCATATCAGATGGCAGTTCGGAAATGTAATAGACATCGGGTGATAAAAAACGCATACCCAATAGTTTCTCCAGGGCCGGAACCAATGTATCGATATTCTGCGCCAGACCTATACCACCCAAAACTCCCAGCATCGTGCCAATAACACCAATAACAAAACCCTGAACAACAAAGATTCGCATCACCCGTCCGGGACTGAAGCCCATGGTGCGGAGAATGGCGATATCACTTTGTTTATCAGCCACCATGATAACCAGTGTGGATACCAGATTAAATGCGGCCACGGCTATGATCAAAATGAGGATGGCAAACATCACCGTTTTTTCCATCTGTACAGCACGAAAAAAATTGCCGTGTTGACGGGTCCAGTCGCCAACCTGATAGCCAAAGGGCAAACTATCCACCAGTTCATCGCTGAGCATCGGTGCGCTATACAGGTCATCCAGCTTCAGGCGAATACCACTGACGTGATCCGCCATCCGGAACAACCGTGCGGCATCATCGATATGAATAAGCGCCAGACCACTGTCATATTCACGCATATCGATCTCAAATATACCCACCACGGTAAAACGACGCAGCCGCGGTAAAATCCCGACAGCCGTAATACTGGTCTGCGGAGACACCAGCATCACACTATCACCGCGACTGACACCCAGCGAATAGGCAAGCTCACTGCCAAGTATAATACCGAATTCACCCGATTGCAGTGATTCAATCTGGCCATCCAGCATATGTTCATGCAGGCTGGAAACCTGGTGTTCAAAAGACGGATCAATACCACGGATCTGACTACCCGACACGTTACCAGCCTGGCTGAGCATGGCCTGCCGATGGATATAGGGCGCCGCACCCTGCACATGTGGATATTGCTGCAGCCGGGTACGCATCGCCTGCCAGTCCGGCAGCCCCTCCGGGCCATGTAAAACCGTGACATGAGAAACAACACCCAGGATACGTTCCCGCAACTCTTTCTCAAAGCCATTCATGACCGACAACACCGTTATCAGGGCCGTTACACCAATAGCAATCCCCAGCATTGATATCAGGGAGTTGAAAGAAATAAAATGGTTACTGCGCCGGGCAACGGTATATCGTAAACCAATAAAAATTTCTGCCGGCCTGAACATGGCCGTATTAAACCACAAATAGAAGTTTTTCGCCCCTGCTAAATGTATCGGATTAGCCGTCAGGAGTGTGTTTTGATGAATGGTTCACAGCTTAAGCGAAACAAAAAAGCCCGGTTATATACCGGGCTAGAAAGATTGATTGATCTGGACTGGCCTGGATCATCCGGCCCTGGATAACATTTCTGATAAAACTCCGGGACCATTATCGGTATTCAGTGGCTTCAGAATATACCCCAGAATACCCGATGCAGAACACTCATTAACCATGGATTCTTCGGCAACCGATGTCAGCATAACAATCGGTGTGTTTTTGTCTGATTTCCGGATTTCAGATAATGCTTCATTACCGGTCATTTCCGGCATCACAATATCCATAAATACCATTGCCGGTTTTTCTGTGGAGAAAACATCCACTGCTTCCCTGCCATTTGCTGCCTCAACAGTATTTTCATAACCCAGTTCACCGAGATATTTTTTGATGGCCGTGCGAATCATTTTCATATCATCGACCACCATGATTTTAGCTTCTTTTGGTAGCATCAGGCATTCTCCGCAGTCAAGTAGACTTTGTATTCTTTATAAATAATATAATCAAAAAATAATTTCCCAATCCCCTCAATGTGGATAGGAACACTTAGGATTTCCTGTGCCCCATCACCCAGCTTACTCATGCGCTCACCATTGGAAACAAAGTACGGTGGATCAAAAACTACCAGCGTATCTTTCTTTTTGAGTTCACGTGTCGCCAGACCCACAACGGTATTACTGAACTCCGACAGGGCTTCGATGATGTTCTCATCGATGTCCTCAGACCCCGATTCCTGACCGAGAAAATTGGAATAGACTTTTTTACCTACTGCCAGAGCCGTATCCAGATAATAATGAATAAGGATCTTGCCATCGATTAAACCGGAGGTTTCTACCACCACCGCGTAGTCGTGAGGAAAGAAACTATCGGCGTCCCCACTCCGCCCTTCATCCGGCAGCGCTTGGAGACTTGCCATGCTTTCCAGACACTCAATCGCATTATCGATGAATGGTGTCAGGATCCTCGCTTGTAAAGAATCAAGTTCCATGTTCCCTCCAATAGACCATACATCTGATATCGGGCTACCTTAAAATTTCTTTAGTGATTGTCAGGGATTCAGTCCATATTTACTCTGGCTTACGAAACAATAAGTTATAGATTTTCGGCGTCACAGACAGCTCATAATCGATTAAAATGATGGCGGCGATATGGACACTGTGGCGCCAGGCAGCAGTCCTGGCACAGCGGTTTAGGCCGGCAAATAGCCTTGCCATGATTTACAATCAGGGCGTGGTACTCATTATATATACGTGTCAATGTCCTGGATTGTACACGGCCGCTTTTATTGGCCCGTGAAAGCGCCTGTTGCAGGCTGGATTCGAACAGGGCCCTGAGTGCCTCATAACCCATATCCTCTGTCACCAGCCCCAGGCGGCTGAAAATGCGCCGGGTATAGGCATCAATAACAAATACAGGCCTTTCAAAGGCATATAACAGGATATCGTCAGCCGTTTCGGGGCCGACACCATTAACCGACAACAGGGAATGGCGTAAGCTCTGGCTATCGAGACCAGCCAATGACTCAAACCCGCCATGATCAAGATACCAGCGACAAAAGTTCTTCAGGCGCAGGGTTTTGATATTGAAATAGCCGGAGGGCCGCAGCCATGATGCCAGGCTGGTATCAGAAACCCGCAGGATACGCCGGGCATCCAGTGCCTGCTGCTGTTTCAGATTGTTAATCGCCTGCTCAACATTGCTCCAGGCGGTGTTCTGGGTCAGGATGGCCCCCACCATAATTTCAAAGGTGCTGTCGGCAGGCCACCAGTGCTGTGAGCCATAGTGTTTAAAAAGATGTTTGTAGGTCTTCAGCAATGTCATTGCCAGTACCAAGGCGCCCCTTAACTGGCCATTATGGCATCAGGTCTTGCGCTGCTTGAGACGGCGCCGGGATTGTCTGGTCGCAGCCCGTCTGGCCGCAGGTGCCGTGGTCACGACCTTGCTAGTCTGAGTTTTTTTCATACCTGCCAGATGCATCAATGCAGCAAGTTCAGCATCTTCGAGATCACGCCAACGCTGTTGAGCCAGGCGTGCCGTCAACACAATGTTGCCGTAACGAATTCGTTTCAACCGGCTGACCGTTAAACCCTGAGATCCCCATAGACGTTTAACCTCGTGCTTGCGCCCCTCCTTGATGATCACGTGATACCAGTGATTGGCACCGCTACCGCCGGCATCCTTGATCCGGGAGAATGCCGCCATGCCATCTTCAAGCATGACGCCCTGACGCATATTGTTAAGCATATCCTGTTCAACCTCACCTAACACACGCACAGCATATTCACGCTCAATGCCAGCCGAGGGGTGCATCAGCCGATTCGCCAGTTCACCATCGGTCGTCAGCAGCAACAAACCACTGGTGTTAAAATCCAGGCGTCCAACCTGTACCCAGCGTCCCTGTTTAAGTCGGGGCAGATGATCAAAAATGGTGGGACGACCCTCGGGATCGGAACGACTGCATAATTCCCCCGCCGGTTTATGATAGGCAATCACCCGTGGCGGTATATCGAGATCAAAACGTAGCTGTTTGTTATCAAGGCATACCCGCTCATCACCGGCGAGGCTGTCACCGGGGCTGGCCAGTTGACCATTTACGGTCAGGCGCCCGTCTTTAATCCAGGATTCAATTTGCCGCCGTGAACCGTGCCCGGCCCGGGCCAATACCTTCTGGATTCTCTCGCCACGTTTTCCTGGCTCTGTCATCCAGTGGACATCGCAGCGGTAAGAGCGGTATTAGCGCCGTCCTCATCGCTCTGTTCATCGATATGTTCATGCGCTTGCTGCTCATTATTCTCGCTAGCTGTCGCGTCGATTTCAGTTACCTCTATATCAGCCACGGCGGCATCCATTGCAGCATCAGCGTTTTCCGGCAGTGATTCCTGTTCCAGGTCATCAACTGGCGCCTGCGCTACCTCAGGAGAATCAACCTGGTCCTGCTCGTCTGTAGATATTGCAGCATTGTTATTAAAGTTCAGATCAAAATCGCTCTGAATATCCTCAATACTACGCATCTCGGCCAGAGCTGGTAATTCACTCAAACTTTTCAAATTGAAATAATCCAGAAACTGTTTGGTTGTACCATACAGTGTCGGCCGACCGGGTACGTCGCGGTGCCCTACCACGCGAATCCATTCACGTTCCAGCAAGGTTTTGATAATAGATGAACTGACACTCACGCCACGCACATCTTCAACACCGGCACGTGTAATTGGCTGTCGATAGGCAATCAGCGCCAGTGTTTCGAGTAAGGCACGCGAATAACGGGCTGGTTTATCTTCGTTAAGACGATTGAGCCACTGAGCCATGTCCTGAGTGGCCTGAATCCTGAAACCACTGGCGACCTGTGTCAGCTCTATACCCCTGTCGGTGTAGTCCTGGCTCAGTTCATCAAGCACCTGCTTGATTTGATCGCTATCAGGCTGTTCATCCTGCTCAGAAAACAGGGCCTGTAAACGCACCATCGGCAGTGCCCCGCCGGCGGTCAATAACGCGGCTTCGATAATATTTTTAAGCTGTTGTGGATTCATTGCGTGCCTTTACATAAATAGGTCCGTAAGACTCATTCTGGACCATCTCAATCAAAGATTCCTTAATCAATTCCAAAATCGCCAGTAGTGTTACGACAACACCACGACGTCCTTCTTCCGGTGTAAACAGATCGATAAAACCGGTAAATTTATCAGCATTCACGGCATCGAGAACATTCGTCATTCGTTCACGGACCGACAGGGGTTCAAACTGAATGTGATGATGAGTAAACATCTCCGCACGTGACATGACCTCCTGAAAGGCCAAAAGTATTTCACGCATTTCAACCCGGGGCTGTAGCTTCACGACCTTGCGTTCCGGCGGCCGGATTTCAGCCACCACAATATCGCGTTCCAGGCGCGGCATTTCATCGATGTCAGAAGCCACCTTTTTAAAACGTTCATATTCCTGCAAACGACGAATCAGCTCTGCCCGTGGATCCTCCTCATCATTTTCCTCAACCGGTCGCGGCAATAACATCCGTGACTTGATCTCGGCAAGCATCGCGGCCATGACCAGATACTCGGCAGCAAGCTCCAGACGCAGGCCTTTCATAAGTTCAACATATTGCATGTATTGACTGGTGATCTCGGCAATGGGGATGTCGAGGATATCGAGATTCTGACGTTTAATCAGATACAATAATAAGTCCAGCGGCCCTTCAAAGGCCTCCAGAATAACTTCCAGCGCATCCGGTGGGATGTATAAATCCCGCGGCGGCTCAGTCAGTGGTGTACCCTGCACGATAGCGAATGGCATTTCCTGCTGAGACGGCAGATTTTCCAGTATTTCATTCATGATGAGTTCTTTATGTTCAGCCTGTCATGGCTGTTTCCCGAATCTGCCAACCGTATTTCAAGAAGCCAGCCCCATAGCCTTACGCACCTCGTCGAGTGTGTCACGGGCTACTTCACGCGCCTTTTCGCAACCGTCGTCTATTATAGTACGGACCAGCTTCGGATTCTCGATAAATTCCAGGGCATGTTCACGAATGGGTGCCAGTTCCTGCTGTACCCCATCGATAACCGGTTGTTTACAATCCACACAGCCGATACTGGCATTGCGACAGCCTTCCACAACCCAGTTACACACCTCTTCGCTGGAGTAGATCTGGTGAAAATCCCATACCGGGCATTTTTGCGGATCTCCGGGATCACTGCGCCTGACACGGGCAGGGTCGGTCTGCATGGTGCGCAGCTTCTTCTCTACCACATCCGGATCTTCACGCAGAGCAATGGTATTACCATAGGATTTGGACATTTTCTGCCCATCCAGGCCCGGCATTTTGGCCATTTTTGTCAGCAATTCAACCGGCTCAGGCAGGATGATCCGCCCCTCACCTTCGAGGTATCCGAATAAACGTTCGCGGTCACTGAGCGTAATATTCTGCTGAGTCTCCAGCAGCGCGCGGGCCCTCCCCAGCGCCTCATGATCACCTTGCTCCTGATAACTACGACGTAACTCATCGTAAATCTTAGAGTTTTTCTTACCCATTTTTCGTGCCGCAGCCGCAGCCAGCTCTGCGAAATCCGGCTCGGTGCCATACAGGTGGTTAAAACGGCGGGCAACCTCACGGGTCAGTTCGATGTGGGCAACCTGATCCTCACCCACCGGCACCTGCCCGGCCTTATAAATCAGGATATCCGCACACTGCAGCAGCGGATAACCGAGAAAGCCGATTGTCCCCAGATCTTTTTCCTTCAGTTTTTCCTGCTGATCCTTGTAGCTGGGTACACGCTCCAACCAGCCCAGCGGGGTCATCATACCCAGTAACAGAAACAATTCAGCGTGCTCTGGCACCTTTGATTGAATAAACAGAGTTGCCGTACTCGGATTGATTCCGCACGCCAGCCAGTCGATCACCATGTCATTAATACTGGCACTGATAGCAGCCGAATTATCATATTCTGTTGTCAGGGCATGCCAGTCGGCCACAAAATAGAAGCACTCGTATTCATGTTGCAGCTTCAACCAGTTTTTTAATACCCCGTGATAATGACCAAGATGCAGCTGCCCGGTCGGGCGCATACCCGACAGGACGCGCCTGTTATTATTCGGATTAGAAATCAATCAGTTATCTCCATTTTCTAAAATTAAGTACATGTAAAAACCCGTTAAACACCCGCCAGCAAATAGAGCATGGCCTGTAATTTATAGATAGGCGGGCCAATGATATTGGCTAACACGCCACTGGCCAGTAAAACCAGTAATATCAACAGGCCATAACTTTCAAGCTGATTGTAACGCCAGGATAATTTATTCGGCAGCAGACTGGAAACAATACGGCTGCCATCCAATGGTGGTAGTGGTAGCAGGTTCAATACCATCAGGATGAGGTTAATCGTGATGCCGGCAGCCCCCATATACAACAGCGGTTGTGCTACCAGTGACAGGTTTGCAGGGAGTAACAGGCTCACCTTCATCACCCCGACCCACAGCAGGGCCATCACCAGGTTGGCCAAAGGTCCGGCCATCGCCACAAAGGCCATATCACGTTTGGGTTGGCGCAGATTTTCCCAGGTCACGGGTACCGGCTTGGCCCAGCCGAAAATAAAGCCGCCAAAGGCCAGCATCAAACCGGGCACCAGCAATGTACCAATCGGATCGATATGTTTGATTGGATTCAAGGTTAAACGCCCGAGCATCATCGCCGTACGATCCCCGCAACGCAAGGCCACCCAGCCGTGGGCCACCTCATGTACCGTAATGGCAAACAAGACCGGCAAGGTCCAGATCGCAATCCGTTGTAGCAGGTTCAGCTCATCCATAGCCCTGGGAAACGCCTATACAATTGGTCATCAGTGTACGGACAGAAACTCACTATCACCCTTACCCTGGCGCTTGACATCCGGTGACTCACCCGTGAAATCAATCACGGTAGTCGGCAAATAGCCGCAATAACCACCATCAATGATCACCTTAAGCTGACTTTCCAGGCGCTCACGTATCACATGCGGATCGGTTAGCGGCAAATCCTCACCCGGCATGGTCAAGGTTACACTCATCAAAGGCTCACCCAGCGCTTCAAGCAAGGCCAGCGTGATCGGGTGATCAGGTACCCGAATACCGATGGTTTTACGACGGGGATTCTGCAGACGCCGTGGCACCTCCCGGGTGGCGTTAAATATAAACGTATAAGGCCCGGGTGTCAGTGACTTGATCAGACGAAAATCACTGTTATCGATACGGGCATAGGTCGAAATATCACTCAGGTCACGGCACATCAGCGTGAAATTATGATCTTTATCAAGGTTGCGGATACGGCATATTTGCTCCATGGCCGCCTTATCGCCAATGCAACACCCCAGGGCATAACTGGAATCGGTCGGGTACGCAATAATGCCACCATGTCGCACAGCGGCAACGGCCTGGCTAATGAGCCGTGGCTGTGGATTAACGGGATGTATTTCATGATATTGCATCGTCTAATTCCTGCTATGTCGTCATAATTGGGAGTGTTAATGCCGCTTATACAGACCCTGTTCAGCTGCTCCGTTCGTGATTATACGCTGGCAGAGCACTTCTTATCAGCTATTTGTGGCCTAAGCCAGTGCCCAGTCCTGCCATACCGGCACACAACCGGCCGGTAAGGCCGCCACCTTGCCAAGTTCAGCCCAGCCCTGCTCCGGCGTGTGAAAATCAGAACCCACCGAGCTCAGCAAACCATTATCATTGGCCAGCTGCGCCATATGCCGGGTTTCAGCCGGATTATGGCTGCTCGAAACAACCTCCAGCGCACAGCCGCCGGCACTTTTAAAGTCATCCACCAGTGCCTGCAATTTTAGCCGGCTCAGTGAATAACGGGCAGGATGGGCAATCACCGCCTGGCCACCGGCCTTATGTATCCAGCCCAGCGCCTCCTCCAGAGGCACCCAGTCACAAGGCACATAAGCCGGCCGCCCACGCCGCAGATAACGCCGAAATGCCGCCCTGAAATCACTGACAGCACCCTGCTCGACCAGAAAACGGGCAAAATGGGTTCGACTCACAATTTGCCCACTCGCCAGGGCTCGCGCACCTTCAGCAGCATCCTTGATCCCAGCCCTGGCCAATCGCTGCCCGATTTCTTCTGCCCGGCCCTCCCGTAAGTCACGCAGGCCCTGCAGACCCCGTACCAGATCCGGCTGTTCAGGATCGATACCCAGCGCCACGATATGGATAACCTGGGATGCCCAGGTTACCGAAATTTCGACGCCGGGCACCAATTGTATATCATGATCGCGGGCAGCCAGGCCCGCTTCTACCAGACCATCCAGCACATCATGATCCGTCAGGGCCAGCACATCGACCCCTTGAGCATGGGCACGCTTTAGCAGCTCCGCTGGACTCAGCGTTCCATCCGAAGCCGTTGAGTGACTATGCAGGTCGAAACAGCAACCGGGGTTTTCCATACCTGACTGGCACTCCATCATTATTAAGTCGAGACTAAACTAGGCGTATCCGCGCTAATCGCGTATTATGCCATGAGTTACGAACGAGTGACCTAAATTCCTGCCCATGAAATTACTGTTTGATTTTTTCCCGGTTCTGCTGTTTTTTATTGCATTCAAGTCATTTGACATCTTTGTCGCCACCGCAGTAGCCATCATAGCGTCAATTATTCAGGTCGGTATTTATCGATTGAAGAACAAACGTTATGAAACCATGCATCTGGTAACTCTGGGGCTGATTATTCTGTTTGGCGGCGCCACCCTGCTGCTGCAGGATGAATTATTTATCAAATGGAAACCCACTATTGTCAATTGGCTCTTTGGCCTGGCTTTTCTGCTCAGTCAGATCGTGAGTGGCACACCGCTGGTCAAACGTATGATGGGTAGCGCCATCGACATGCCGGAGAACATCTGGACACGATTGAACCTGGCCTGGGGGCTGTTTTTTATCCTGCTGGGCCTGGCCAATATATACGTCATATATAACTTCGACACCAACACCTGGGTCAACTTTAAACTGTTTGGTATGCTGGGCCTGACCATTGGTTTTGTTATCATACAATCCATCTATATTGCCCGTTACATAAAAGAAGTTGATGCTGTCACACCCGAAGACAGCAGGGATTAATTCGATGTTGTATGCAATTATGGCTCAGGACAGGCCGGATAGCCTGGAGCAAAGACTGGCAAACCGCCCGGATCACCTGGCCCGCCTGGAGAAACTTCAGGAACAGGGGCGACTGGTGATTGCCGGACCACATCCTGCCATCGATAGTAATGACCCCGGTACGGCCGGTTTTAGTGGCAGCCTGATCATTGCTGAGTTTGGTTCAGTCGATGAGGCACAGGCATGGGCAGCGGCAGATCCCTACCAGCTTGCAGGGGTTTATCAACAGGTATTAATCAAACCTTTTAAACAAGTTTTCCCCCAGATAAAGTGAAACGTTTTCCGGCCGTTACTGTCTAAAATGTATATTATAGAAGACTATGGCTATCGCAAATCAATGAATCTATTTAATTTATTAACAATCAATGAGTTAAAACGACACCCAGGCATTCCCCACATCCCGATACAACAACCCCCATTATGAGATTTGCCTACCTATTTCAGGATATTATGATGAAAAAACCGATGACACAGATTTTCCTGGTCTGCCTGCTAATAGCGATAAGCTCACAGGCTGTACTGGCTGCCAAACAGCCGCAGA
>Ga0316187_10000791_pt1 | contig 26002 bp, 22 predicted proteins | sample CroRivburrow1_MG_FD_204927 | JGI IMG/M metagenome (GOLD analysis project Ga0316187, IMG submission 204927) | Coastal sediment microbial communities from Maine, United States - Cross River worm burrow 1 | ecosystem: Environmental > Aquatic > Marine > Coastal > Sediment | place: USA: Maine...
TACGCGCCGCGATCCTCTTCACCGACATCGTCGACCATTATCCAAGCCATCGCGCGTACCCGGAGGCTCTGTTCTTGCTGGGGGAGTCGCTGTTTCTCGCGGGCGATTATCTCGGTGCCCGCAAGCGCTACGCGGCCGTCATCGAGCGCGGCGACGAGGCCCCGTTCGCAACCTTTCTGCAGCCTTCATTGAGCCGCTTGATTCAGATCGCGATCCACACGCAGGACTTCGACGACATCGACAGCTATTTCGCGCGGCTCGAAGCGCTCCCCTCCGCAACGCTCACGGAGACCACGACCTACTATCGCGCGAAGTATCTCTACAGTCGCGCGGTCTCGGTGGATGACGTTCGAAACGCGCCTCCGAACGCCGCGATACAAAACCTCGATCAGACTCGTCTCGAGTCCGCGCGCCGAGGCTTTCTCGCGATCCCGGGCGGCACCGAGTTCTCGCTGCGGTCGAAGTACTTCATCGGAACCATCCATACGCTCCGTGCGGAGTACCTGGACGCCATCGCGGCATTCTCGGGCGTCCTCGGCCAAGAGCCACGGAACGACGAGGAGTCCAAAGTCCTCGAGCTCACCTACCTGGCTCTGGGTCGCCTGCACTACGAGACCGACCAGCTCGAGCAGGCGATCGAGGCCTACCGCGCCGTGCCGCAAACCTCTCCGCACTTCGACCATGCCCTCTACGAGCTTGCCTGGACCTACATCCGTCTCGGGGATGCCGTGCAGGCCGAGCGCGCGCTCGAAGTACTCTCGGTCGCGGCGCCCGACAGCCCTCTGAACGCCGATGGGAAAATCCTCCGCGGCGACCTCCTGGCGCGTGTCGGCCGCTACGACGAAGCCGAGGTCGTGTTCGATGAGGTGCGCGAAACGTTCGGTCCCATTCGTGACGAGCTCGAACGACAACGAGTCCAGCATCCCGATCTTCACGCGTACTTCCGGGAAGTTGTCCGCGAAAACATAGACAACTTCGACCTCGACGACTTCCTTCCGCGCTCGGCGCAGCGCTGGATCGAGCTCGAAGCGGACCACGAGCGCGCACTCGAGGTGCTGGCCGACCTGAGCGAGGCCAAGAAGCTCGTGGAGGAGACGGACGAGCTGGCCGCGCGGATCACGGCGGTCTTGGCCGCACCGAATCGGGTGAGCGTGTTCTCGGACCTTCGGCGCGACAAAGAGCGCGTCACGGGGCTTCGCAACCGTGCAGCCCGCACCAGAGGAACCTGGATCGACGCCGAAGCCAGCCAACTCGGGCCTCGTTCGGGACAGGCGGGTGGCGCGCGGACGACCCGCCGTCAGCTCCAGGCTGCCGTGATGAAGATGCCCGTGGACACCGAGGAGTTCATCGACCGTGACCTCGTGCTGCTCGGGGAATACCGAGAAGCGGAGGGCGACCTCAATAATCTCCGCGTCGAGATACTCGGCCTCGAGGCCCGAATCGTCGCTTCCCGCTCGGCAATCCCCGCGCTCGACCCGACGAAGGTCGACCCCGCTGAGATTCAGTCCGAGCTCGTGAGCCACGAGGCCGACATCGAGCGCTTCGAGGAGCAGCTCGTTGCGATCAAGCGCAAACTCGAAGTCGGGCGCCTGCACGTCGGCGTGGGCGACAGCCGATACCAGTCGGATGACCAGCAGCGGGCGAAGTTCATAGCCGCCGTGAAACGGGAACGGCAGCTGGCCGGGTCGGCCGGGGCATCGTACGACCGCGCTTATTCCCGGATCGTGGCTCTCGAGCAGAAGCTCGACGCACGGGATGCGGAGATTGCAGGAGTGGTCCAACGACGGGTGGCCCACATGCTCGCCGTCGTCGACGAAGAGACTTCGAACCTGGCGCGCTACCGGGTCGCATTGCGTTCACTCGAGGGCGAGACCGTCGAGGTGGTGGGAGCGGTGACCTACCTCAACTTCAATCGGATCCACCAGCGCTTCTACGAGCTCGTCCTTCGGGCCGACGTCGGGAAGATCGACGTCGCGTGGGCCCGCCGCGAGGACCATCGGCTCCGCATCGACGCTTTGACCCGCGAGCGAGCCCGGGAACTCCAGGCCTTGGACGACGAATTTCGGGACGTGATGGATGAAGGCGAGGGCGCCGGACCATGACGCTTCGCCACGCCATCGGGTCTCTGCTTCTGGTCAGTCTTTGCCTGGGATGTCTCGCCTTGCCCGAATCGCAAGCGCGTGCCCAAGACACCGCAAGCAAATCCGAGGGAGAGCCGGTGCCGTGGGACGGGGCGACGGACGTTACACTGCCGCCATTCCTCCGGGACACCGACAAACGAGTCGTCGAAGAGCGCCAGCCACCAAGCGATGCGCAACTCGAGGCGCTTCGGCAACTGGAAGAGGAAGTCGACCGCTTCAGGGAAAGCGGCGAAACGTTCCGCTCGACCGTGACCTCGTTGGTGCGGCGCGAGTACCTTCAGCAGCGAAGGGAACGCGATCGCTGGTACGGCGAACAACTCGAGGCGGAAGAGCGATCCTTCAACGAAGCGCGCGACACATCGATCCGCGTGTTCGAGGAGTTTGTCGCGCGCTACCCGAACCAGCCGAACTACACCCCGGACGCCATGTTCCGTCTCGGCGAGCTCTATTTCGAGCGCAGCGCCATGAACTTCCAGAAGCTCTACGACGATGCGCAGGCAGCACGCGAAGCAGGCGATTTGACCGCCGAAGACGCCCTGCCAACGTCGCCTGACTTCACGGCTACCATCGAGATCTACAAGGCCCTGGCTGCGCGTTTTCCCAAGTACGAGCGCTCCGACGGTGTCTACTACCTGATCGGCTACACCTTGAACGAGATGGGCCGTCCAGAAGAGGCGGTCGCGGCGTGGTTGGCGCTCGTATGCGCGAACAAGTACCGCTACGACCCGCAATGGCAGCCGCCGCCCCCCAACGTCTCAGCCGCGCAGCAAGCCAAGTACCCTGCGCTCACCTTGGACGGGCGCCCGCTGGGCGCTCCCGTGCGCGGCGCATTCGTCGACCCATACGCAAGCTGCCGCCCGACCTCTCCGGAAGCTCGTTTTGTGAGCGAGACCTGGTTCCGGATCGGTGAGTTTCACTTCGACGATTTCGGCGCCCAGAATGCAATCGAGCTTTCGATCGCCGCATACAGCCGCATCCTCGAAAACGCTGACGATCGGAACTACAACCTGGCGCTCTACAAGGTCGCCTGGGCGTACTACCGCGCAAGCCGATACCCGGAGGCTATTCAACGCTTCGGGATGCTGGTGCAATGGTCTGACGACACCCGACGGAAAACCGGCAAGGCGGGCTCAGAGCTGCGGCCCGAGGCGATCGAGTACCTTGGCATCGCCTTCGCGTACGACGATTGGAACGAGAACCAGGTTCCCGATCCGTCCGAGCGTCGCCCGACCGGCCTCGAGCGCATTCAAGATGAAAACCTCTTGCCGCAGCGTCGCGATTGGACACCGGAGGTCTACTTCCAACTCGGCCAGGTCTACTTCGACGAAGCCAAGTACCCCGAGGCCATCGCAGCTTGGCGTCTGGCGATCGGGAAGTGGCCGAAGCATGAGCGAGTCCCCGAGATCCTCAACGAGATCGCCGTGGCGCATCAGATGTACAACGAGTTCGACAGCGCCATCGCGACCCGCACCCAACTGACCGAATACGTTCAAGGCAGCGGGTGGTGGAATGCCAACATGGACCACCCCGAGGAGCAGCGAAAAGCCGAACAGCTGGCTGAGAATTCGCTCATCGTGACGGCGCTGTACCACCACCAGCGCGCGCAGCAGATGCGCCAGCAATGTGTACAGCAGCGCAACGTTCGTCTCTGTCGCGACTCCCAAGACGAGTACGCGCGGGCGGCGAAGGCGTACCGCGGCTATCTCGAACGCTATCCAAACAACCCGCAGGGCTACGAGCTTCACTACAACCTCGCTGACGCGCTCTATTGGTCGAAGAGCTACGAACAAGCGGCTACCGAGTACGCGGAGGTGCGCGACTCGAACATCGACGATCGCTATCTCGCGGAGTCGGCCCGGCGCGTCGTGGAGTCGGTGAAGCGAATCTCGGACCGCGACATCGAAGAGGGCAGGCTGCTCGTGAGAGACGAGCCACCGGCGCCTGTCGGGGCACCGCCCTCCGTGAGCCCGGTCGCGATGCCCGAGACGGTGCAGCGACTCGCGCGTGCGCGAGAAATTTACCTCACACGCGTGAGCGAGTCGCGCGACACGGAGAGTGTCCGTGCCGCGTACGACTACAACAATGCGCTCCTTCTCTATCGGTATGGGTATTGGCCACAGGCCGAGGCGCGGTTCACTCGCATTTACGAAGAGCGCTGCTCTGGACCAGAAGCCGATGCTACCGGTCAAATCGCCTGGGAGAACCTTCGTGCCATGGCGATGGCGACCGAGGACACGGACGAAATCCGCCGACTCGCCACCGACATTCAGGACCGTGGCTGCACGTTCTCCGCGAAGGCCGAGAAGATCGACTGCACGCGTCCCGCCAATCGCGACGAGCCCATCTGCCGAGCCGGGGCCGACTTGAACGCACTCGTGTACCAGGATGCGTTGGAGGTCTACAAGCAAGCCGGCCAGGCGAGCGGCGCACAACGTGTCGCGCTGTACGAGCAGTCTGCCACCATGTTGCTCGCGGCGGTCAACACCAATCCGGGAGACAAGCAGGCGCCCGTAGCGCTCGAGTACGCTGCGCTCGCACTCGAATCGACCAACCGGTTCGAGTCAGCAGCTCAACTCTACCAGCGCATCATCGACGACGTAGGCCCCCGAAAGGGCGACGACCCTGAAGAACAGCGCAGCCTCGACGCCATCTTGGCGAACGCCCATTTCAAGCTCGCGTACACAGCGAGCCGCAACTTCGACTTCGACCGCGCGGTCGAGAACTACCGAGTGCTTGCGGACTCACCGCGGTTCGCCAAGTCGACCGACTCAGAGATTCAAAGCAAACGTGCAGACGGTCTCGTAAACTCCGCCGTCCTCCTCGAACAGCTTCAACGCTACCCCCAAGCCACCCAGTACTACCGGCGCGTCTACCAGACCAGCGACGACCCGGCGACGAGGCGGAACGCGCTCTATCGAATCGCCGAGATGGCGTACAAGCAGCGGCGCTATCCCGAGGCCATCAGCGGAATGCGCGAGTTCATCAAGGTATACGGCACCGACGGCGAAGCTGGAGAGCTCGTGGTTCGTGCGCATTGGCGGATCGCGCAATCGCTCAAGGCCCGAGGCCGCTCGAAGGACTACCGCGCAGCGCTCGAGGACGTCACCAAGTCATTCGAGCGAACCGGCCAGCCCGCAGGCTCGCTCGCCGCGGGCTACGCCGCCGAGGCGCGCTTCATCCTGGTCGACGATCAGATCAAGAGCTTCGAGGGTTTCCAAGTCAAACCCGGCAGGCCGAAGACGGTCCAAGGGTACGTCGATACAATCACTAAGCAGATCGACGGCGGCTCGAAACAAGCGTTGACCATCACCGACCGATACGAGGCGGTGTTCCCGTACCGGCGCCCGCGCTGGACCATCGCAGCCTATGTTCGACAGGGCAGAGCCTACGAGATTCTCGCGCGCTCGATCCTGAACACGCCCATCGTTTTGCCCTTGGACCTTCAGCGTGCCTTCCGGCAAGCCGACGAATACGAGCGTGAAGAGTACCAACTCGACTTCGAGGACAAGGTGCGACAGGTGCTCGACCAGAAGGTCCGTCCGGTGGAGTGCTTCGCCGTTGCCCGCTATGCGCTGGCGGCTCGAGCGGGACGCGCAGGAAGCTTCGACACGGAGTACACGCGGATTGCCATCGATCGACTGCAAGCGTACGGGGATGAGCGCATCGCGGAATGCATCGCTGAGGCGCAAGCGAACGACGCCACATTCCAGGGGTACACGCCTGGCGAGTTCGCTCGGTCGCCGCGAGGCAAGCCGCTCGAGATTCGTCCCGGCATCGCACCGCCGGCTATCACCCAGGAGAGTCCGTGATGGACCTGCGGAGGATACTTTGGATCGGCGTGCTGCTAGCGGCCGTCTATGGCTGCGCGGGCCAGTCGGCGAGTGAGCCAAGCTCCGCGGGCGAGGCTAGCTCTGGAGGCGAGGTCGACGGACAGGGCGGCAGTTCGATCGCTGGCGGCGACGCCATCGCCGACACGCCAAGCCCCTGGGGGGCGACGCAGGCAGAGCAGTGCAAGCGGCCCGCGCGTCCTTCGATCGACACGAAAGCGCAGCGGGATCTCGAACAGGGCGTGCGGGCGGCAGCGGCGGGCAATGACGCCGAGGCAAAGCAGCGATTCGAATCAGCCCTCAAACGTGACGCGAACGCCTACGCCGCTCTGTACAACCTCGGCGTGCTCGCAGACCGCGAGGGCGACGAGAAGGGCGCAATCGACTACTACCGCCGCGCGCTCGGCGTCTTACCCGACCATGCGCCCGCGGCGCGCGGGCTCGCGACGATCAGCATCCGGCGGGGAAAGACGCAGGAGGCGGTAGCGATGGTCGAGCCAATCGCCGACCAGTATCGCACCAACCTCGACATCTTGGCGCTGTACGCGGAGCTGCTCGTGGAAGTGAAGCGCTTCGACGAGGCCTGGATGGCCGCACGGCGTGCACTCAAGTGCGACGAGCGCTTCGTCCCTGCACTGATCGCCCTCATCAAGGCCAGCCGCGCCCAGGGGCGCGATGAGCTCGCCGACTCCATTCTCGAACAGGCTCTCGAGGTTGACCCCGATGTCGCGGAACTTCATTTCCTCGAGGGGGAGCGACTCAAGAGCGAACCCGGTCAGCTCAGGGACGCCATGGCCGCATACGAGCGCGCGGTGCAGCTCCGCCCGGACTACGCCGAGGCTCGGATGGCGCTTGGCATTCAGCTCTTGGCCAGCGGCAACTACCAGGGGGCCCTCCGGCACTTTCAGGCCGCCGAGAAGCTCGTTCCGACGCTTCCTGCCGTTTACGTCAATCTCGGAGATGCCTACCGTGCGACCGAGCAATGGAGCGCCGCGCAGACTGCGTACCGCCAGGCCCTGGCGCTTCAAGCCAAGCTGCCAGAGGCCCACTACGGGCTCGGGCTCCTGTTCCTCACGGCGGCCGGCGATTTTCCCGGTCTCGACGAGCTGAGCGCATATGAGAAGGCCGTCGACGAGTTCAAGACCTATAGAGCAGAAATGGGCGCAAGTTTGTCGAAAGCGGACCAGTCCGCAGAGTATCTTCGGGACTTGGACCGGATGATCCAACGCGCCCGGCGAAGGCTCGAACGAGAGGAGGGGGCAAGCCAATGAAACGATTCATCTGGATCGCCATGGTCGCTTGCTGCCTGTCGATCGGCGCTGCGAGTCTCACCTCCGCTCAGGACGCGAAGAAGCGCCAACCTAGGGTGATTCAGCTCGAGGAGATCGTCATCGAGGGACGGGTGCAAAAGCCGAATGCATTTTACATTCTGAACCGATCCAATCTGGGCTACGAAGTGCTCGAGCTGCGCACGAGCTTCCTGCGCGAAGTGGTGAAGAGCGTGCAGAAGGAACCCTTCTGATGGTGCAAAGGCCCACCCAGAGCGAGCCGAGCCGTCCGGGCAGGATGACCATGGCGATGGAGCTCGCGCCGCGGAAACCCACGGGGCCCAAGGTGCTCCGTGTCGGCCTGTTTCGCGACAAGAAGATCGTCGAGGAGCGCATCGTGCGGCGGCGCGAGACGGTATCGATCGGGACGGCGGCCAAGAATCATCTCATCATCAAGGCAGGCACGATGCCTTCCAAGCTCGAGTCCCGCTTCGAGCTCTTTCAATTGGTCGGCGACGACTACATCCTCAACTTCACCGACGAGATGGCCGGCAAGGTCGCACTTCCCGGTGGGGTACAGAAGCTCGACCATCTGCGCGAGAGCGGCGCCGCACGAAACGCGGGCACACATTTTCAGATCAAGCTCGCGGATACGTCACGCGGCAACATTCGCATTGGCGACTTCACGGTGTTCTTCGAGTTCGTCTCCGCGCCTCCGATTACGCCGAAACCGCAGCTGCCGGCGGCGGTCCAGCGCGGACTGATCAAGAACATCGATTGGACGTTCACCACCTGGGTCATCTTCTCCTACATGCTTTTCTTCGGGTTCATCATCTACATGGAGAACGCGGACTGGGAGATCGAACAGGGCGTGCAGGAGGTCCCCGAAAGCCTCGCACGTCTGGTGTTTGAAGCGCCGGTCGAACCACCCACTGTCGAAGAGGAAGTCGACGAGGGCGTGGGCGACGAAGACGAGAAGGAAGAAGCCAAGGGCGAGGCTCCCAAGGACAAGCCCACGAAGACAGAGGGGCAGGGCGCACCGGCCGAGCCAAGCGCGACGGCGGAGGGGCGAGCCCGAATCGCCCAAGATGCCGCTGCCCAGGCGCAGGCGATGCTGCTCGGCGCGCTCGGGGAAGGTGGCGGTGCCCTTGGCGACGTGCTTTCCGGCGGAGCTGTGACCGGCAATGCGGCGGACGTACTCGCACAGGCATCCGGCGTAGGCGTTGCGACCAAGAGTGAGGCCGGCACCCTCAGGACGCGGAGCGGCGCAGGCAGCGGTCAGCAAGAGGGGCTCGGCTCGCTCAAGAAGAGCAAGGGCGCGGGCAAGGCGGCCGGCGAAGGAAAGGCCATCGAGGAGCGTGCGGTTCGAGGCAACGTCGGAGTGAGCCGCGGCGGCGATATTGGCGGCAGTGGCGAGTTCGACGCGGGGACCGTGCAACGGCAGATCAAGCAGCGGCTGAAGTCGATCACCCGGTGCTACGAGTCGGAGCTGCGCAAGAATCCGAGTCTCGCCGGCAAAGTTACGGTGACGTTCACCATTCAGGAGCGTGGCAACGTGACCGACGCTCGTGCGAGCGAGAATACGACTGGAAGCCCGGCCGTCGCCGAGTGCGTGACGCGGACGATCAGCCGGTTCCGATTCAACCCTGGACCGGACGGCGGGAGCGTAACGTTCCGCTACCCCTTCGTTTTCCAGCCACAGAACTAATGCGGCTCAGCCGCAAGATTCTTCCTTTGGTGAATTATGCTAGATTGACAGGAATGGGGCACGTCGTATACTTGTCGCAAGTTGAGGGAATCGTTCATGTTTAAAGGGATCGGCACCGTGCAATCTGCGCTGATGGCAGCTGTTATGCTCGCCGGAACGGGCGCGGGCTACGCGCTCGCTCAGCAAAACGGGGACGCGAGCGTGGACGTGGTCAAGATCGACCCGGTCGGTGAGCGCGCGGAGGCGCAGCCCGAATCCCCGGCACAACAGACAGCGTCGGCCGCGGCAGCCGTCGAGTCGGCGTCAGCGAGTTGCAGCGCGCAGTCCCAGGCGCTCCAGGGAGCAAAGCGCGAGGGTGACATCATCAAGGCGACCTGCCTCGACGACAAGCTCAGTCAGTGCAATGCCAATCTGCAAAACATGAAGAGACGGCAAAAAGCCTTGGGTGATTCGATTGCTAGCGGAGACTCTGCTGGCGCTAATCACGAGGCGAAAGTCATCAGCGTCTTGAGTCAGAAGTTCAAGATGCTGGCGCAGGCGGCCAACCAATGTGTGGGCCAAGACCTGTTCGACACGGGTGAAACACAGACCCGCAGCGAGGTCGACTTGTTTGCGCCTGATGAGAAGCCGGCGGTGGTCACCCCAGTTCCGAACTGGCCCATCCCGTTCATTCCTCCACCCGTCAGCGGAGTGAACTGACGAGCGGGATGTGGTTGGTATGCGCGGGGGAGGCACGGGTACATGCGCTACGTTCTGCAGTTAGGGTTCGCTCTAGCTCTAGCGGCCGTGTTCCTGTGGCAATCGGCCGTAGCGGCGCAGGGCGTTGATGAGGGCCGTGCCGGGAGCGAAGGCCCCGGCATCAAGGCTGGCCGCCTCGTGCTTCATCCCGGGTTGTCTGCCGAGGGTGGCTACGACTCAAACGTCTTCCTGCAAGACGAAAATGAGGAAGACTCGTTCATCCTTCGACTGAGCGGATACCTGGACATCGCGACCGAGCCTCCGCAGCGGCAGCGCGAGGGCGAGACGAACGCCGGAGAGCCCCAGAAGATCGACTTTCGCGGCGGCATCGGGTTTCAGTACTACCAATATTTCATCGACAGCATCGCCCCAAACTCGGCCGCCGATGCCCACATCGATTTCGCGTACAACCCATCCCGAGTGTTCTCGCTCCAAGTAAGGGATGTGTTCAGACGCACGGTTCGTCCGTTTACCGATGCAAACACGCCCCAGGGGAACACGACGAACTATGGACACAACTCCAATAGGGCGAGTCTGGACTTGGTGGGGCGAAGCAAGAGCGGAGTATTGGAAGGCTCGGCGGGTTACACCAATATGTTCGAGTTCTTCGATTCGAACGTGTTCCAATACGGCAACAGCCTGACCCATCAGGTTCCAGTCAGGCTTAGCTGGGCCTTTTTCCCGACATCGGCCCTCGTCTACGAGGCGAGGTACTCCAATCAGAATTTCGACGAGGCCGAAGTCGCTTCCTCGTCGACGCTCCTGTCCGACAACAATCGGGTCAGGACCACCTTCGGCTACAACGGCTCGATCACCGAGCGACTATCGCTGACCACCCTCATCGGCTATTCGGTTGGATTCTATACGCTCGGCAACGACTTCGACGGCGTGATCGCCCTCGTCCGAGCGAACTGGCAACCTCGAGCGACGATCTCGCTTTCGGCCGGGTACGATCGCGACTTCATTCCATCCTTCATCGGAAACTTCACGGAATCAAACCGCCTCTTTGCGGATGCGAATTTCGTCTTGTCCGGTGCTCTGTTGCTCGGCATCAGGGCCTGGGTCTCCTTTGACAAGTCTGGCCTCGCTCTGGCGCCCGACGGCTCTCTCCTCGGTAACGAGCCGTACCGTAAAGACATCCGAGTGTACGCCGGGATCTTCGGAGAGTATCGGTTCAAGGCCTGGTTCGCATTGATCGGTCGGGTAGGGTACCTCTCCGACTTCACGGACTTCGAGTACACAGGAACAGACCCGCTTCTTAGTCCGTCAGCGAGCTATCAGAGGTTTGATGCATGGCTTGGTCTTCGAATATTCTACTAGTCTTGCTGCTCTTTCTGCTAGGGGCTGGCGCCTGCAGCAAGCGGGGCGTGCAGGTGAGCGAGGTCCCGCCTCCGGCGACCGACGATACGACCTTGGGACCAGGCGACGCCTTCGTCGTGCGGGTCTACGGCGAAGAAGAGCTCAGTGGAAATCACCAGGTCGCCCCCGATGGAACGATCGACTTTCCACTCTTGGGCGCGGTTCAGGTCAATGGGCTGGAGCCACCCGCCGTCGCGAGGGAGTTGCAACGACTTCTGAAGGAGCAGGAAATGCTCCGCGATCCGCACGTTTCCGTGTACGTCGAGCAATACGTCTCCAAGCGAATTAGCGTCGTCGGCGCTGTGGCCGACCCGGGGACCTTTCCGCTCGAACCGGGCATGACTGTCGTCCAGGCGATCAGCATGGCCGGTGGCTTTTCTTCGCTGGCTGACCGGGATGGCACGGTCGTTACCCGCCGCCTGAACGGAGAGCTCGTACGCTACCGAGTGCCAGCTGCCAAAGTTTCGAGGGGCCAGGCGGAGGACATCGAGGTCGCTGCGGGCGATATCATCTTCGTCCCCGAGCGAATGTTCTAAGCCCTCAGAGGCTCCAGTATCGAAGGTCTGCGCGAAGCTTGGCGGAATCGAGTGCCGACTTCACGTCGACGAGGAGGCCACCTTCTCGGATCCCCGCACAGACGCGGTCGAGCTCGTCGAGGTAGCGATCGTGGGCGACGGCTAGGATCAGGCCGTCGAGGTCCGTCAAGGCGTCGAAGGGTCGAAGCTCGATCCCGTATTCGTCGCGCGCTTCCTCGGCCGACGCCAGCGGATCGTGAACGATCGTCTCCACGCCGTGCTCCCGAAGCCGCGTGGTGATGTCCGGAACCCGGCTGTTTCGCAGGTCCGGCACGTTCTCTTTGAACGTGAGTCCCAGCACCCCGATGCGAGCGCCCTCGACCGGGAGCTTGCGCGCCCGAAGAAGCTCGGCGGTCTTGTCGGCGACGAACTGCCCCATCCCATCGTTGATGCGACGGCCCGCGAGGATCACGTCCGGACGATAGCCGAGTGACTCGGCTTTCGCCGTGAGATAGTACGGGTCCACCCCTATGCAGTGCCCACCCACGAGACCGGGCGTAAACGGAAGGAAGTTCCATTTGGTTCCGGCCGCCTCGAGGACGTCTTGGGTTCGAATGTCGAGGCGATCAAAGATCAACGCCAGCTCGTTCATCAGAGCGATGTTGACGTCACGCTGCGTATTTTCGATCACCTTCGCAGCCTCGGCCACCTTGATCGAAGAGGCTCGGTGGACCCCCGCATCGACGACTGCCTCGTACGCCGCAGCCACGCGTTCGAGCGTTTCCGCGTCCTCTCCCGAGACGACCTTGATGATCCGTTCGAAGGTATGGAGCTTGTCGCCTGGATTGATGCGCTCCGGCGAGTACCCGAGCTTGAAGTCCTTCGATTGCGCGAGCCCCGACGTCTCGGCCAGCAGTGGTCCGCAGTGCTCCTCGGTGAGGCCCGGATACACCGTCGATTCGTAGACCACCACAGCGCCTGGAGCGAGGGCGCCCCCGACGGTGCGGGTTGCGGAGAGCAAGGGACCGAGATCGGGTTGCTTGTCTGCATCGAGCGGGGTTGGGACCGCGACGATGAAGAGAGTGCAACCTCGGAGCGCCACCGGGTCACAAGTGAGTTGGAGCGTCGAGCGCTCGAGTCCTTCGGGATCGACTTCGCCGGTCCAGTCGTGGTTGGCCCGAAGCGCGTCGATGCGGGCTTCGGAGATGTCGAACCCGACCGTGCCTTCGAACTTTCGTGCGAAGGCGAGCGCCACCGGCAAGCCCACGTATCCAAGACCCACGATCGCGACGCGTTCCGTCATGCGCCCCTCACTTGATTGCGAAACCACTCCGTGGTCGCCACTAGACCGCGCTCGAGCGGAGTGGGTTCGCCGAGAATCGAAACCATGATGGCCGGGTCGAGGACCGAACGCTCGAGGTCCCCCGGCCGGAAAGGACCATCGTCGATGCTGGCTGTTTCGCCGACGAGGCGCACGAGGCTTTCCGCCAGCGTACGCGTCGCGGTCGGCACGCCGGTCGCGATGTTGAGGGTCCGACCCTCGAGCGCGCCTTCGAATGCGGCCAAGTTGGCTCGGACCGCATCCCGCACATACACGTAGTCGCGCACGCAGCCCCCGTCGCCCTCGCGCGCCCGAGCGTTGACGCGAATCGGCTGGCCGCTCAAAAGTCGCTGCAAGAAGATCGCGACGACGCCAGCCTCGCCGTGCGGGTTCTGACGCGGACCATAGACGTTTCCGTAGCGAAGGATCGTATAGCGAAGCCCCGCGGCCTGCCCAAACGCTCGAAGATAGTGCTCGAAGCTCGCTTTGCTGCATGCGTAGGGGCTCAGCGGGCTTGCCGGCCAGCCCTCGCCAGCGGTCTGGCCTTCCGGAACCTCGCCGTACAGTGCGCCACCGGTCGAGGCAAATACCAAACGGCTCTCGCACTCGAGCGCCACCTCGGCGACGTTGATTGAGCCCAACACGTTGACGCGGGCGTCGAGCAGAGGCTCTCGCACGCTCACCGATACGCTCGCCTGTGCGGCGTGATGGCTGATGGCGTCGGGTGCGAAGTGGAGGGCAAGCTCGCGGAAAGCGTCCCGGTTGCAGATGTCGACCGGATGGAAGTCGGCGTCGTGCGGAACGTTCTCCGTGAGCCCGCTGCTCAGGTCGTCGACGACGAGGACCCGATGACCCGCCTCGACTGCGGCCTCGGCAACGTGGCTACCGATGAATCCGGCTCCGCCGGTCACTAAGATCTTCATGCCTGCCCCACAGGTTCGGACTCGCTCAATGCGGACGGCCGTGACTTCGGCTCGCTATCGGAGCCCATGTGCACATACTCCGGCACGAGGCGAGAGAGGGCGCGGCGTATCGGCTCGACTTCGCTTCCTTTGCAAAGCTCCGCAATCGACTGAAACTGAGCCCGGAGCCTCGGCAACTCGGGGGATGCGTAGGATCCGGTGAAAATCTTGGGATGAGAGGTGCGGGCGAGGCTTTCCTCGCTCATCGAGAGCTCCTCGAAGAGTTTCTCGCCAGGACGCACGCCTGTGAAATGGATTTCGATGTCTCGGTCGGGCTCGAGGCCGCTCAGCCGAATCAAATCGTTTGCAAGGTCTACGATGCGCACCGGAGCTCCCATGTCGAGGATGAACGTCTCGCCGCCACGGCTCAGCGCGGCGGCCTGTATGACCAGCTGCACGGCCTCTGGAATCGTCATGAAGTAGCGGGTCATGTCTGGATGAGTCACGGTAACGGGCCCGCCAAGACGAATCTGGCGCCTGAAAATTGGAATCACGCTTCCGGCGGAGCCGAGAACGTTCCCAAATCTTACAGTAGCGAAATGTGTCGCGCTCGTTCCCGACAGGGCTTGCACGTAAAGCTCGGCTGCTCGCTTCGTCGCTCCCATGATCGAGCTGGGGTTGACCGCCTTGTCGGTCGAGATCATCACAAAGCGCTCGACCGCAAAGCGGTCCGCTAAATCCGCGACGATCCGCGTCCCGATGATGTTGTTCTTGACGGCCTCGGCGGCGTTCCACTCCATCATCGGCACGTGCTTGTGCGCCGCGGCATGAAAGACGGTCGCCGGCCGGAACTGTGCGAATATCTGTGCGATGCGCGGCACGTCGGTCACGTCTGCGACGCAAGGTACAGCCTCGATGTCCGCAAAGCGTCGCCTCAGCTCGGAGTGGATCTCGAAGAGCGCGTTTTCTGAACGCTCGACCAAGACCAGGCACGCCGGACCGTACGCGGCAACCTGGCGGCAAAGTTCCGAACCGATGCTTCCGCCGGCCCCGGTCACCACAACCGGCCTTCCGCGGACCACACCAGCAACCGATTCCGTGTCGAGGGTGATTGGCTCGCGCCGCAGCAAGTCTTCGATCGCGACGTCTCGAATGCGGGATAGGTTCACCCGGCCGCCGACGATCTGATAGGTGCCCGGAACGATCTTGGCCTTGAGTCCGGCCTCGGCACAGCGCTCGGTGATTCGTCGAATCTCCGAACCCGGCGCACTCGAAATCGTGATGAGCGCTTCGCGGACGCCGAGGTCTCCGGCGATGCGCTCGAGGTCGGAACTGGTCCCGAGCACTTTGATCCCGTGCACGAGCGCCCCTTGTTTGACGGGATCGTCGTCGATGAAACCGACGGGGAGCATCCCCAGGTCGGGCCTACGCATGAGTTCCTGCGCAACCAGCACTCCTCCTTGCCCCGCGCCGACCAGGAGTGTGGGTTCTTGCACCACGTCGGCCCTTCCATGCTGACGGGACGCAGCACGCTCACCGAGCAAACGCCTGAACGCTCGGACGCCCGCCAGCCCCAAGAACGCCAGCAGGAAGTCGCCCGCCAGCACCCCAAGCGGGACGATCCCGTACCGGGCCGGCGGGAAACGCTCGACCAGGCCAGGGCTCAGCAGTCGCATCGCGACCAGCACGGCCGAGGCACACGCCATCGCAACGAAGATCTGCACGGCGTCGCGAAGACTGATGAATCGCCATGAGAAACGAGTGATGCCGAACCCGGACAGGAACGCGTACTGCAGGAGGACTACGTACGGCAGCACGATCATCAGGCTGCGGAACATCTCTTGCGGCACGTTCCAATCGAAACGCACCAACATCGACAGCCAGAAGGCCGTCATCAGGACACCGACGTCGATCAAGAACTGCGAGCTGCGATTCTTGAACCGGCCCATCAATCCCTACTTCCGAAGATCGCGCCCTGGTACCACTCCCAAAAAGCACGAACGCCCTGCTCGACGCCTACCTTCGGAGCGTAGCCAAGCAGCTCTTTTGCCCGGTCGATATTGGCATAGGTGTACTCGACGTCGGCGGCTGGCATGGGCTTGTCCGTGAGGTTCGAAGGTTTGCCCGCAAGCTCTTCGATGAGGCGTACGAAGTCGGCCAGAAGGATCGGTTCGCCGCGACCGAGGTTGACCACCTCGAAGCCGAGCGGCTGATCGGCTGCTGCGACGATGCCCCGCACGATGTCGTCGACGAACGTCCAGTCGCGATGCATCTGGCCATTGTTGTAGAGGGGCACCTCTTTGCCGGTGAAGATGTTGTCGAGCACGAGGTACGCCATCATGTCCGGGCGTCCCCGGGGCCCGTACACGGTGAAGAAGCGAAGGGCGGTGAAGTTCTGCCCATACAGATGAAAGTAAGAGTGCCCGAGAAGCTCTGCGGCGCGCTTGCTCGCTGGGTAGGGAGCGAGCGGGCGGTCCGCACGATCCGTCTCGATGAACGGGATGACCTTCGTGCGGCCATAGACCGACGAGGTGGATGCAAAGACGAACGGAGGCTGGCCGTGGCGCTGTGCGACATCGAGCAGCGTGAGCGTCCCATTTAGGTTGACGTCGAAGTAGAGTCGGGGGTCGTCCATCGAGGCCCGAACACCGGCCATCGCGGCAAGATGGATCACGACGTCGGGCTCGTGCTCGGCGAACAGCTTGTCCATCGTCGCCTCGTCGCGAATGTCCGCCTCGTAAAAGACGAACTTGCTCGCGTCGGGCGCAGCGGCTCGAACTTCTTTCAGATTCGACTGTTTACGGGCCGGATCGTAGTAGTCGTTGAGGTTGTCGACGCCGATGACGAGATCACCTCGGTCGAGCAGTGCAGACGCCGTATTGCTTCCTATGAACCCAGCGGCCCCGGTCAGCAGGATTGTCTTCATAGTCCCCTCGTATCCGCTCCTTATGGGCTGCGCGCCGCTCGGATTGCTGGTCGGATAGCATACGCACGACTACCATGGTCGCGTGCAGGCTATGCTTCTAGCAGCCGGGCTCGGCACGCGCCTGCGGCCGCTGACCGACCTTCGCCCGAAACCCATCGTCCCGGTCGCCAATCGGCCCCTCGCGGGGTTCGCGATGGAGCACCTCGGGCGGGCCAGAGTCCAGCAAATCGTTGCGAATACGCACCCGCAGCCAGAACAGGTTGAGAGGGTGCTCCGAGGGGCCTGCCCGGATGGCATCGAGCTCACTTTCTCGAGGGAAACCGAGCTTCTGGGGACCGGGGGCGGGCTTCACCGGGCGCGCTCGCTGTTCCGAGATCCCACGGGCCCGGTCATCGTCATGAACGGCGACACTCTGTTCGCACCCGATCTTGAAGCCGCGATGCAGGCCCATCTCGAACAGGGGGCAGTCGCAACTATGATACTTCGGCGGACCCAGGAGCCCGAGCGCTTCGGTGCCATCGGCGTCGACGAGAAGGGGCATGTGAGGACCTTGCTCGGCTCCCCCGAAGGCCGTCCGGAGCATGAGCGACTCATGTTCACCGGAGTGCACATCCTCGCCCCCGACGCTTTCGGGGCGATGCCCGAGTCCGGCTGCGTCATTCGAACGGCATATCGAACCTGGGTCGACCAAGGCGCGCCGGTCATTGGCGTCGTCGACGACTCGCCATGGGCCGATCTGGGAACGGTCTTCGAGTACCATCGACTCAACCTGGCGCTGGCCTCGGGCGCGTTCGTCTGGCCCGGTGTTACGCCTCGAGGCGGTTGCATCCTGCCCGCAAACGCCGAGGAAGACCCGCAGATTCGGAGAAGCGTGGTCGGGGAGGGCGTCGAGCTGATCGATGACGCCGAGTTGGATCGATGCGTCGTCTGGCCGGGAGTAACGGTGGCACGGTCCGCCGTCGACGCCGTGCTTACGCCCGAGCACCGCGTGGAAGTCGGCTCAACGCAGGCCTCTTGGTCGCGCGGTCCTAGGCCGGCGCGCTAGGGTCGAGCTTTTCACCTCTCACGTATGCGCCAGTCATTATGTCGTTTACGCGATCGAGCGCGGCCTTCCAGGAGCGTTGCAGCTCGGGCGTCCACGCCGCCCCCGATACCGCCGCCAGTGCGTCCAGCACCGCTTCTGCGTAGGGCGCGTAGAGATCCGTTGGTGTCTCGTACGAAAACTGATGACGCAGCCCCATCGCGCGGATGTAGTCCCCAACCCAGGGCTCGCGCTCGACCATGTTCAGGACCGCAGCCAAGGTCTCTCCGGTCATTTGTCGCTTGTTGGCCTCACTGTACCGGCCGAAGAGCTCGCGCGCGTCGGGCCGCCTGGAGAACAGGCCAGCGTACACATGGTCCATGAATTCCCCCTCGCACTCGCTGACCTCCACAAGATGATCGCGGAGCAAAGACACGTTAATCACAGGATTTTCCAAGACCACGCGCTACTTTACAACAAATAAAGTAAACCGCCACCCACCCCTGTCCCCGACCCACGTTGGCGTTCGCCATCGGAACGGAGGACATCCGCCACTAGCCCTGCCGGAAAACCTGGAAATGACACGAGGCGGACTTGGCCTCATTCCTGCTCCAGCAGTTCGCATGACTCAACCCCGTCTAGTGCTCCCAGGCGACACCGTGATGATCACCCGACGCACCCTTCGTCGCCACCATCTCTTCCGCCCCGACCCAGCCATTCGTGACCTCTACCTCTACACGCTCGCTGTGTGCGCCAAGCAGTTCGGGATCTGCGTACACGCGGTCACGCTCATGAGCACCCATGAGCACTTGATCGTCACCGATGTCCAAGGGCGTCTCCCAGACTTCGTACGTCGGCTACATCGCCTGGTTTCATTGGGTACCAAAATCCTTCGCAGGTGGGAGGGACCTACCTGGGACCAACAGCAGACCTCCGTTGTCCGACTCTTGACCGAAAAGGCCATCGCCGAAAAGCTCGCTTATGTGATGGCTAACCCTGTCCAGGCGGGGCTGGTTCGGCGTGCACGCGAATGGCCTGGCATCACAGTGCTCCCCGCCGAACTCGGGCGACGCACATGGCAACTGAATCGTCCAACTGTCTACTTTCGCGCCGACAATCCAGAATGGCCCGAGAGCATCGAACTGTCCCTAAAGCTTCCGCCAGTACTGGCCGAGACCTACGGGGCACAAGAAGTCCGCGATGCGGTGGCGCAAGAACTCGAGAGCCAAGAGCGACTTGCACATCGTCACTTTGCAAAACGAGGCTGGCGCTTCCTCGGTGCCGATCGTGTGCGTCGATTGTCCCCCTATCGACGCGCGACTAGCTTCGAGCTTCTCCGAGATCGGAACCCGACTTTTGCGGTGGGACGCGGGAACGGCGAGAATCGCCGGCAGGCACTGAAGCACCTCCAGGCTTTTCGGCGTGCCTATCGGGATGCACTCGAGCAGTGGCGAGCGGGACTGCGGAGCGTGGCGTTCCCTCAGGGCACCTGGTCCATGTGTCGCCTGCACTGCGTCGCTCTTGCGACCTAGCTAGCGACACAAAGCAGTCAGACTCACGCATCACTCGATGCATCCTTGCGCCCACTCCCGGAGAACCGGAAGCGAACGGCGCGATTCGGTCGTGAAACGTCGCGTCGAGATGGCCTTCCCTCGCTCCGAAGCAGCCAGCCACTCACTCCTCCCGGCCTCTTTCGCCACATAGACCACTTCAAACGGGCTTAGACGAACTCAACCTGGGTTCGGTTTGAGGGGGGTTGAGGGCGGGTGAGCGGTTTTCACTCGCTCTTGTTGCGCGTTCGGGTCAACTGAGCCCCATCACCTTGGCGAGCACCACTGTGATGTTGTCGGGACCGCCCGACTCGTTGGCACTCTCGATGAGACGATTGGCCGCGGTCTGAAGATCCGGTTGCGTCGTGACGATGCGCTGTATCTCCGGGTCGGTGACCGGACCGCACAGGCCGTCGCTACAGATCACATAGACGTCCCCGATCTCGGGCCGGTCGAGGACCGTATCGACTTTGACGGTCTCTTTCATACCGAGCGCACGAACGATGACGTTCTTGAGCGGGAAGTTCTCAATCTCCTCCTCGGAAAGTCGCTTCATCTTGATGTAATCGTTCAGGAGCGAATGGTCGCTCGTGAGCTGCTCCATCTTGCCCTCGCGGATGCGGTAGACACGACTGTCCCCCACGTGACCGATGAGCACGCCATCTTCGACGACGAGGATCCCGGCGACGGTGGTCCCCATCGAATGCATCTGTGGGTTCTTGTGTGCGGCTTCATGGATGCGGAGGTTTGCGAGCTTGATGCCCGTGATGAGACGGTTTTCTTCGTAGCCCCGCGCCTTGTCCATCTTGTACGGCCAGGTCGCCTCAGGGTCGGCGCTCGTCGCGCGGAAGAACTCACGCAGCGTGTCGACCGCCATTTTGCTCGCGACCTCACCGGAGGCGTGCCCGCCCATGCCGTCCGCGACGACGTAGAGGTTGTCCTCGTCGGCGAGCATGAACGTATCCTCGTTGTGGGTACGCTTCATACCCACGTGTGTATCGCCAATCGCCAGAACGCGCGCCCGTGACATCGCCCCGTAAATCCCCTCGGATTACGAGAGTAGCGAGCCGACGACGGCCAAGTCAACGAAAGCGGCGTATACTCTCGCCGAAGTGCCGAGGGACGCCGAAAACGAGCTCGCAGCCGTCATTGCGAGCGCAGAGGAGCTGCTCCGCTGGGAGGAGACCCTCGGGGGGTCGGGATTTCCCGCCGCAGAGGCGATCCCGGCATCCATCAAGCCTGCAGACGAGGCATACGTCGCGGATGTTCGGGCTCGCCTCGACGTCTTGATCGAGGATGCGGCCACCTGCACACGCTGTCAGCTCCATGAAGGCCGGACTAAGAGCGTCTTCGCCCGAGGCAACCCGGACACGGACCTCGTGTTCGTCGGGGAGGGTCCGGGCTACCACGAGGACCAGGAAGGTTTGCCATTCGTCGGTCGCGCGGGCCAGCTCCTCGACCGCATGATCGCGGCCATGGGCTACGAGCGTGATGGGGTCTACATCTGCAACGTCGTGAAGTGCCGCCCACCGGAGAACCGCACGCCCTTGCCGACGGAGGCACAGGCCTGCTCCCATTTTTTGATCCCGCAGCTCGACCTCGTCCGCCCGAAGGCCATCGTGGCACTCGGGCGGTGTGCAGCAGAGAACCTCGAAGTCGTTCCGCCGGCTGGCCGCTGGCGGGGCGTCTGGGGCGAATGGCGTGGCATCCCCGTCATGCCGACCTATCACCCCGCGTTTCTATTGCGGAGCCCGCAGTTCAAGAAGCCGGTCTGGGAAGACTTGCAGGCGGTGCTCAAAGTACTGAACCGCGACCTGCCCAAGCGCTAACGCGAACACGCGGCTCGTGCGTCGCCGCGTCGTGAGCCGCTATTTATAGTGGCAGGTCCCGTACGCGCGCGGGTCGTCGTACTGCGAGTGGCCGTTCGTCTCGACGGATTCCGTTGCGCCAGGGCCGACTGAAAACATCTTCGGGGGCTGGGGATTCACGTCGGTCCACACCGTGCACTGAAGCCACTCCTCGCAATCGTTTTCGACGTAAACGATGTGTCGATGGTGCGACCCCGACCCGTCTGCCTCTACCCAAATGCTGTAGCAGCTCCGAGCCCCGACTTCGTCAGCGGCAGACGCTCCGATGAAGACGACAACCAAGGTCAAACCGAACAGAAGTCTCATGCGACTGCATACTGCCCCAGCGTTTGTGCTGATGCCAGCATCAATCGGGGCTCCATCCCTCGGGCGCCATCTCGAACCGTTCGAACTCAAATGCGGGCGATACGGTGCACCCGACGAGCGTCCAGTCGCCAAGGGGGCGGGCGGACTGCCACTCGTTCGGAGCCACTCTGAGTTGTGGGCGCTGGCCTTCCATCAGCTCGTGTCCGAGGACCCGTCGAACGACCTCTCCGGCGCTCGGCCACGTCAGCAACTCGAGCGGGGAGCCGGAGTAAAAGTGCCAGATCTCGGCGCTGTCGACTCGGTGCCAATGAGATCGCTCCCCGGCATTCAATAGGTAGTAAATGGCAGTGCCTGCGCCCCGGCCCCCGGCGTTTTCATGGCGCCATGTTTCACGGTAGTACCCGCCCTCCGGATGTGGAACGAGCTGAAGCGCTTCGATGATGTCGTTCGAGTTCACGACGTGGAGTCTAGGACAGTCGGCTTCTCGTGGGAACGCGCTGTGCTAACGTGGCAGCGCGCAGCGCGTAGACCCGGGACGATGCGCTACTTTCTCCGATGACCGCGACAGACTCCGCAGCGAAACCCAGCCGGCGATCCCTTCGTGCGCGGCAATTGCCCCTCGCCGACTCGGCGCGGCAGCTCACTCGGCTCGAGTCGCTCGACCTCGAGCAGAGCTTCGAAGAGACGCTCGATGCGGCCGGGCTTTGGCCTCTGCAAGCGACGGGCATCGACGTCATGCAGATCAACGTCGGAAAGCTCTGCAACCAGACCTGCCGTCACTGTCACGTCGACGCTGGCCCCGACCGAACCGAGGTGATGACGCGAGCGACCGCCGAGGCGTGCATCGAAGCACTTCGCCGCACCGATATCCCGACGGTCGACATCACGGGCGGCGCCCCCGAGCTCTGTCCGAGCTTCCGGTGGCTCGTTGAACAGTGCTCCTCGCTCGGCAGACACGTGATGAGCCGGTGCAATCTCACGATTCTCGAGACGGGTGCAGGCCGCGACCTCGCCGAGTTCTACGCCAAGCACCGAGTGGAGCTGGTCTGCTCGCTTCCGCACTACGAGGAGGCGTGCACGAACGTCCAGCGAGGCGAGGGCGTATTCGCGAAAAGCATTCGGGCGCTACGCCAGCTGAACGCCGTCGGGTATGGCGACGGTCAGTCGGGCCTTCGACTCGTGCTGGTCACCAATCCGGTCGGAGCCAAGCTACCGGCGCCTCAGGCCTCGCTCGAGGCGGAGTGGAAGCGTGAACTCGAGCGTTTGCACGGTGTCCACTTCGACAAGCTCTTCACGATCACCAACATGCCAATCAGTCGCTATCTCGAATGGCTGATCGAGTCGGGCAACCTCGAGAGCTACATGCAGAGCCTCGTAGAGACGTTCAACACGAACGCCGCGCACGGCGTGATGTGTCGAAGTATGATTTCCGTCAGTTGGGACGGTCAGCTCTTTGACTGCGACTTCAACCAGATGCTCGAGATGCCGGTGAGCGAGCAGGCGCCCCAGCACATTCGTGACTTCGATCTGGCAGCCCTTCAAACCCGCGCGATACAAACCGGTCGACACTGTTTCGGCTGCACGGCGGGCACCGGCTCGAGCTGCACCGGGGCGCTCGATGGGCCAGACTCGGCCGCATGATGAACGCGCTGCTGCCGACGCCGACGATCGACTCCGACCACCCCAGTGTCCGTGCGTTCGCATCGGAACATGTCTCGGGCGTGACCAGCGATGTCGATAGGGCCACCAGGCTCTACTACGCGGTGCGCGACGGGATTCGATATGACCCCTATCACTTGGCGCTCACGGTGCCCGGGATGCGTGCCAGCGCCTGCCTCGACAGCAAGCGAGGCTGGTGCGTCCCGAAAGCGATTCTGCTCGCGGCGTGTTGCCGCGCGGAGGGAATCGCGGCCCGTGTCGGATTCGCAGACGTTCGGAACCATCTGTCGACGGCGCGGATGCGCGAGTCCATGGGCACAGACGTCTTCTACTACCATGGCTACACCGCGATCCTGCTCGGAGGCACCTGGGTGAAAGCAACGCCCGCATTCAACATCGAGCTCTGCAACAAATTTCGCATTCGGCCCCTCGACTTCGATGGCGCGAAGGATTCGATCTACCACCCGTACGACCTCGAGGGCCGCCAGCACATGGAATACATCCGCTTCCGCGGCGAACACGACGACCTGCCGCTCGACGAGATGATGGCAACGTTCGCGGAGCACTACTCGCCGTCGATGCTCGAATCGCCTTCGGTCGACTTCGAAGCAGACATCGACGCGGAGACGCGAGACTCAGCCGCCTCCTGAGATTCATCCATCGCCGAGGTCGACCTCGACCGGGCTGTGGTTGTCGCCGAGTCGGATCACGGCATCGGCGCGGCCGGGCATCTCGTCCCACATGAAGCGGGTAAGGCGCTCGAAGTGCTTGATGAAGCGCTTCACGGCCGTCGGCGTCATCGTCTCGGAGCCCTGGGAGCACTCGCGAAGACGCGCTTCCTGCGCCTCTCGCCATTCGACGACCCTTGCGAAGTCCGGCGGAAGCATCGTGACCAACAGGTCGATCTCGGCAAAGAGCGTTTGGTAAGCGCCACCGAGCTCTCGATTGACATACCAGCGCCAATCCCCACTCGAGTCCTCCAGTCGCTCGAAGCCGTTGACCGCGTGCTCGAGTTCGTGCGGTCGTTGAGCGCGCGCCCCCACGCACCAGCCCTCGAAGATGAGAACGTCGCAACGGCCTTCCCATCGAGGCCACGAGGACACCGGCGCCCGATCGTCGCGAGCCTTGTCGAAGCGGGGCAGGGCGAGAGGCTTGCCTTCACGAAGCGCACGGATCGTGCGAACCCCGAGGTCCACGTCGTGCGTCCCCGGCACGCCCCGAGTCGCAAGCAGGGGGTGAATCGACTCTGCACGACGGGCGCGCTCCGCGGCCGTCAGATAGAGGTCGTCGAGCGAAACGATGGCGACCCGCAGTCCGTAGAGGCGTTCGAGAAGGACCTTGAGAAGTCGCGCCAGCGTGGACTTCCCAGTCCCTTGCGCGCCGTTGAGTCCAAGCACCAACGTTCGCTCGTCGACGTGTTCGGCGACCCACGCCGCCATCGGAACATAGAAGTCAGCGATGAGCACGTCCGAGGGGCGAGCGATACCCTCCGCGCGGCACCAGGCTTCCACCTCGGGTCGAACATCCGGGACATCCCGACGGAGCCCACGAACGGACAGGGGCCAGAGCATCGAGCAAGGATAACACCCGGACCACCCGGGTTGCTGGCACTGGGCCCGAGTCTGCACTAGAAATCGGGGATGGACGGCCCAAAGATCCGCATCCTCGTCGCAAAGCCAGGCCTCGACGGCCACGACCGCGGGGCCAAGGTGGTCGCGCGCGCGCTGCGGGATGCAGGCTTCGAGGTGGTCTACACCGGGCTCCATCAGACCCCCGACATGATCGCCGTCGCAGCCCTTCAGGAGGACGTGGATGCGGTCGGCCTGTCGATCATGTCCGGCGCACACAATACGCTTTTCCCGGCGGTGCTCGATGCGCTCGAGGCGCGTGGCGCGAACGACATCTTGGTGTTCGGCGGTGGCATCGTTCCGAAGGGTGACCTCGACGCGCTGCTCGAAAGAGGCGTTGGCGCGATCTTCACGCCGGGCGCTCAGCTCGAGGAGATCGTGAACTGGATCCACGAAAACGTGAAGCCTCGCTCACTCGAGGTCTGAGCCGACTCACTTCGGAGCAGGTGTCGAACCCGGAGCCTTCACGGGCAGCCCGTGGCCTGGCACGACCAGCGTCTTCACGTACTCGTCGTAGTCGAAGAGGTCGCTGTGCTCCTCGTTGTGGCAGGCGATGCACGTTGACTCGGGAGTCATGCGCACGACCTTCACTTCCGGGTTCACACTGTGCGCGGCGCCGGGCCCATGACAGCTCTCGCAGCCGACACCAACGAGCGCCATGTCGAGATTGTGGGTCACCGTCGAGCCTCCCGGCTGCTCGTAGCCCGTCACATGACAGCCTACGCAATCGAGATTGAACTCTTTGTGTCGCTGCTGAAGCGTGAGGTAGGCGGCTCCATGCGCGTGGTTGCGCCACCAGGTGTAAGCGCCGGCGTGACACGCGCTGCAGGCTGTGGAACCGACGTAGGCAATGTCGCCGGGGCCGAGCGGCGGCGGCGCGAGGTCGGCAAACGCAACGCGATTGGCCTGGTTCACTGCCTTGTCGTGTTCGAGCATCATCTTGGAGACGACGCCGTCGCGCGGGGCCTGCTTCTGAAGCTCGACGAATCGCGCCTGGAATACGTTGCCCTTCGAAGGCGGCCGCGGTGCCGCGAGTTCCGCCCGTTCTGTACCGAGCTGAGCGAGTTGCGCTCGCTGAGGCTCGAGGTCGGCCGGCTCGAAGTCACCAGATTTTTCCCAGGTTGCGATCTTGGCTGAGAGATCCTCGATGCGGCGGTCGAGCTGGCCGGCCCGTTCCTCGCGAGACCAGGCGCTTTCGTCGGTGAAGGGCGCTCCCTTCTTGTTCTGAAAGACGTCGACGACCGTAAGCCCCTGACCCTGACGGC
>Ga0316187_10000793_pt1 | contig 25989 bp, 21 predicted proteins | sample CroRivburrow1_MG_FD_204927 | JGI IMG/M metagenome (GOLD analysis project Ga0316187, IMG submission 204927) | Coastal sediment microbial communities from Maine, United States - Cross River worm burrow 1 | ecosystem: Environmental > Aquatic > Marine > Coastal > Sediment | place: USA: Maine...
CTGCGCATGCAGCCGCGGCACCGCATGTTCGCGAAACCAGTCTTGTGAGTAAATCGCCATTTGGGGTTACGCACCTGCCTCATCAGCCAGCATCATCGGCCAGAAAACTCCCGACGACCACACGCCAAACCAGCGGTCTCCATTGTAGACGTCCACGCAACCAGCTTCCACAAGGTCGGGAAACACCGCGCGTGCCACCCTGGCTTCAAGGCTTCCCCTGACTGTCACATATGGCAATGCAACGCCATCGGCTGCAGCACCTTCCGCAAAGCGCATCGGGTGGTTTTTGCCGACTATCACCTTATCACCCGTATTGGTGGTCAGTGTCACAATTTGCTCTGCGGCCGTTCCTTCAACCACGATTCCAACTGCTGTAAACGGTACATCTGCAACTTCAATGGTTCGTTTTTCAACTGGAGTGACAAGCACATAGCTACCATCCGGTTCACGCCGCAATATGGATGCAAACAATGCCACGAGACCGGTGCGGCGGATTGCCGATCCGTCGTGAAACCAGTTTCCGTCCATATCGATAACAATATCAATGGGCCCGGCATGGTCGGGATGCCAGGTGTCCACCGGTGCCGGCGCGCGATGCGGCATGTCGCCTGCCGGAATGGCCTCAAGGCCGCGTATGTCGGGTAATTCAGTCATGAAATCGATTTATCCAGCCAAAAACCGGCCTGCTGACGACATTGTGAAGCATTAAACAGTCCAAGAGGGAAGCGCCATCGTTACATCATGGTAACTTGTTCTAAAAGCCATGTTACGGCCAATCTTAATGTCGTATGGTTATCACATGATAACGAATCCGGTTAGCATATGAAAAACATGAGGTTCTGAATTCCCATGAGTACCGTTACCAACGCTGACGCCAAGATCCTCGAGGATCTCGAGGCCACCGCCGAACGTCTTGAAAAAGCTCAAGACGCACTGAAAACGGTTATTTTCGGACAAGACGAAGTTATCAGTCACGCGATGATTGCGATTCTTGGTGGTGGCCATGCATTATTGGTCGGTGCGCCGGGTCTGGCCAAGACCAAGCTGGCAGTTACGCTCGGCACCGTATTGGGCCTCGAAGAAAAACGCATTCAGTTTACACCTGACCTGATGCCTGCTGACATTCTGGGCTCGGAAGTGCTCGATGAAGGCGACAGCGGGCGCCATCAGTTCCGCTTTGTGAAGGGGCCGGTATTTTGCCAGCTTCTCATGGCGGATGAAATCAACCGCGCCAGTCCGCGAACCCAGTCAGCCCTGCTGCAGGCAATGCAGGAGCACCACATTACCATTGGCGGGCAAAGCTATGACCTGCCGTCGCCATTTCACGTACTGGCCACTCAAAACCCGATTGAACAGGAAGGCACCTATCCGCTGCCCGAAGCCCAGCTCGACCGCTTTCTGCTGGAGATAAACGTACCTTATCCGGACCTTGAATCGGAACGACGCATGTTGTTTGCCACGACCGGCAATGACGAAGCACCTGTTGCCAATGTGTTTTCGCGCGAAGAACTGATGCGGGCACAACGCCTGACCCGCACCATTCCTGTCGGCGAAAAGGTTGCTGACGCAATTCTTGATCTGGTGCGCTCGGCCCGGCCGGGCCCGGAAGGTTCCGACTATGCCAGGGAGACAATCTCCTGGGGACCGGGGCCGCGCGCCAGCCAGTCCCTGATGCTGGGGGTTCGGGCACGGGCCTTGCTGGACGGCAGGCTGTCACCATCGCTTGACGACGTGATTGCACTGGCAGCGCCTGTGTTGCGCCACCGCATGGCCATTACCTTTTCCGCACGTGCCGAAGGCGTCACCATTGATGACGTGATCACAAAGCTCACCGAGCCGCTCAGGCTTTAAGGATAACACGGTTTGGCCAGTATGAATTCCCCTTCTCCCACTGCTGCCGGACTTCGCGGGTCCGCTGACCAGCTGGCCAGCGCCTATCCGCCATTGCTTATCCAGTCGGAACGCATTGCCAATGCCATCGTGCACGGTGCCCATGGTCGCCGGCGAACCGGTCCCGGTTCGGACTTCTGGCAGTACCGGCCCTATTCGCCGGGCGATTCAATTTCGCGCATCGACTGGCGCAAGACAGCCCGGGCCGGCAAGACGCTGATCCGTGAAAGTGAATGGGCCGCGACAAATACCGTATTTGTCTGGGCAAGCCAGACGGCCGGTATGGATTTCAGGTCGGACATGGCCAATACAACCAAGCGTGAACGCGCGGCCGTGCTGGCCATGACCATTGCCACGCTTGCCGTCCGCGCCGGAGAACGCGTCGGCGTACTCGGCTGGCCGCAGGCGCCGGGCCACACACGTCTTGTGCTGCGGCGCATGGCAGCCTGGTATTCAGGTGAAGCAGACGAGAAATTCATGTCTCAGTCATTGCCGCCGCAAGTCCCGTTGCCCCGTCATGCAAGTTGTGTGTTGATCGGTGATTTTCTCGACCCACTCGACAAGTTGCGCGCCAGGCTTGGTGATATTGCAGATGCCGGTCTGCACGGGCATATCGTACAGGTCACAGATCCGGCTGAAGAAACTCTGCCCTATCACGGGCGCACCGAATTCATCGAAATGAACACTGGGGAAAAACTGGTGGCAGGCCGCGCGGAAACCCTGAAACAGGACTACATGGCCGCGCTTGCCAGACATCGCGACGGCCTTCGCCAGTTGGCCCGGCAGCTTGGCTGGACGTTTGCTGTACATCATACGGACCAGTCACCGCATCCGCTGCTGGTGTCTCTGTATTCACGCTTGTCACAACGCGCCGGCGCATCTGCGCTTATTAGGTCGGGATAATCCATGTCCGCACTCCTGACAGGTCTGGCTTTCACGACACCGCTGGCACTCGCAGGCCTGCTGGTGCTGCCGGTCATCTGGTGGTTGTTGCGTTTTACGCCGCCAAAACCACAGCAGGTGAAATTTCCGCCCTACCGCCTGCTGCTTGACCTGATCTCGCGCGAAGAACAACCGCAACACACGCCCTGGTGGGTTTTGCTGATGCGCCTGGCCATGGCGGCAGCCGTGATACTCGGTGTTGCCGGACCGTTGCTGAACGCCTCTGATGTTCGCGACAGATCAGCAGATCCGCTGCTGATCATTGCTGACGACGGCTGGGCATCAGCGCCCGATTGGCAGCTGCGCCAGACCCTGATCCGTGACCTGCTGACCGAGGCCCAGCGCGCCGGAGCACCCACCGCCATAACCGGAACCACGGGAACATCGGATGTACGGGAATTGAACCTTGCCGATGCCGCAACAACACAGAAGGCGGCTGCGGCAATGACCCCAAGCGCGCTGTCTCCCAGACGTGAAGCACTGGGCGCCGAACTTGCCGGGACATTTGCCGGCACCGACAACCTGCGCGTATTGTGGCTCAGCAATGGTGTCGCCAATACCGCAGATGGCGAATTCATGGATCAGTTGGCCGGCCTGGGCAATGGCAGTGCCCGCGTGGAGGTGCTGCTCCCGGATGCTGCACGCATTCCATCGGCCTTGCGTCAGCCCGAACTGGAAGCATCGAAACTGAAACTGTCTGCCGAACGGGCACACAGCGGCGAAGCCGGCACGCAACAGGTCACCGTGCGTTCCCTGTCCGGCCGAGCCCTGGCCGAAGCGCCTCTGGTGTTTGCAGCAGGACAGACCAGTGCAACGGCGATCATTGAATTACCACTTGAGCTGCGCAATGAAGCCTCACGCATCGAGATTGCCAATGGTCGCTCGGCATCTGGCGTATACCTGTTTGATGATCGCTGGCGGCGCAAATCGGTTGCCATGCTGTCGGGCGCGTCGCAGGAACTTGAGCAACCGCTTCTGTCGCCATTGTATTATGTCAGTCGTGCCATCCAGCCCAGTGCCGAAATAACCGAGATACCTTCCGTGGACGGCATCCAGGATGCGCTGAAATCCGGCGCATCAATGATGGTACTGGCCGACATAGGGGTGCTCGGAGACAGCAATGTAACAGCGCTTGAAGCATGGGTAGACAATGGCGGCGTCGTGGTTCGGTTTGCCGGCCCCCGGCTGGCAGGCGGCCATGACGGACTGGTGCCGGTGGAACTGCGCAGCGGCGGGCGGTCACTGGGCTCGGCGTTGAGCTGGGAACAACCGCAAGGATTGGCGCCGTTCGCCGAAGAGACACCATTTGCCGGTCTCGACAGCGACAATTCGATCAAGGTCACACGTCAGGTTCTCGCCGAGCCGTCAGCCACCCTGCCCGGACTGGTCTGGGCAAGCCTGGACGACGGCACGCCGCTTGTAACCGCGCGCGCGCAGGGCAAGGGCCTGATTGTGCTTTTTCACGTAACGGCGAACGCTGACTGGTCCAACCTGCCATTGACCGGCCTGTTCGTGGAAATGCTCAAGCGCATTGCTGACATTGCACCGGCTGCGGGCAGCCTGAGCGCAGAAGCAACAGATTCCGCCGCAGCCAATGCGTCTGCGGCAAGTTCCAGCCAGGGCGCCTTTACCCCGCTTCGCAGCCTCAATGGATTTGGCGAGCTGACCACGCCGCCGGCCAGTGCGGCTCCGGTTGAAACCGATGATTTTTTCAAGATGCAGCCCACACCGGACCATCCTGCCGGCATTTACAGCCGCGGCGGCGCCCGCCATGCGCTCAACCTTGATGCTGCCGGTGACGGTTTGAAAACATTGACCGGATTGCCGTCGTCCTTTTCCGTATCAAGCTACGAGCGCGCCCGGCCAACCGATCTGTCCGGCTGGTTGTTCGCAGCAGCCGTGGCGTTGTTTATCGCCGACTGTCTGGCCATGCTGTACCTGACCGGTGCCGCGGCCAGAATGACGAAACGCGCTGCGTTCTCCTCTTCAGTCACGGCCTTCTTCGTAGCAGCATTGCTTGCTGCCGGCCCGCCGCCTGCCATTGCACAGGAAACGACCAGTCCGCAGGGTCTCGACGCCGCGGAACAGTTTGCCATGCAGGCAAGTCTGCAAACCCGGATCGGATATGTCCTGACCGGCGATACGGAGGTGGATGCCACGTCGAAAATGGGCCTGCAGGGACTGAGCCGGGTTTTGCAGCAGCGCACCTCGATCGAACCTGCAGATCCGATCGCCATAGACCTGCAACGCGATGTCATCGTTTTCTTCCCGGTGATTTACTGGCCAGTCATTGCCGGTGCACAGCCGCCGGATGATGCACTTCTTGCCAAGCTGTCGGATTACATGAAGAACGGCGGTACGATCTTTTTCGATACCCGTGACGACAATGCATCCACGGCATCCCTGACCGGTTCGCCGTCGCCATCAACGATTGCCCTGCGTGGCATCCTTGACCGGCTCGATGTACCGGCACTTGAGCCGGTGCCGGATGGCCATGTCATGACCCGGGCATTTTACCTTTTGCAGACCTTCCCGGGACGTTGGGCAGGCGGGCAGTTGTGGGTCGAGGCCCGCACGTCGGGTGAAGCCAGCATCAAGGCAGCCGCCAGCGATGGTGTCAGTTCCATCATCATCGGGTCAAATGACTATGCCGCGGCCTGGGCAACAGACGAGGCAGGCAACCCGCAATATCCGGTATCGCCCGGCGGTGAAGGCCAGCGTGAGCACGCCTGGCGCACCGGTGTCAACGTCATGATGTATGCCTTGACCGGCAACTACAAGGCAGACCAGGTTCACGTGCCTGCGCTGCTCGAACGGCTGGGGCAGTAGAACCGCCATGCAATGGACCATGGATTTTCAACCTCTCGTGCCGGTATGGCTGGCAATCGCGCTGGCCGTTATTGTTGCCATTGTCGCCTTTGCCGGCCTGGTGGCGCGCGCGCGCGGCGCGTTTTTGAGAGCATTGACCGGCGCAGTGCTGACGCTGGCTGTCTTTAATCCGGTCCTGTTGCGCGAAGAGCGAGAGAACCTGCCTGATATCGCCGTGCTCGTAACAGATCGCAGCCAAAGCCAGACCATAGGAGATCGCGTCGCCCTCACCGATGCTGCGGAAGCAGAACTTCGCAAACGGCTGGGCGCGGCGGCCAACCTGGAAGTGCGCCAGGTCGAGGTGCGTTCCGGCATAACCTCTGCTGATGAGGGCACATTGGCATTCGCTGCCCTGCGCCAGGCATTGTCCGACATTCCGCCTGAACGTTACGCAGGCGCCATCATGATTACCGACGGTCAGGTGCATGACATTCCAGCCAATATGGAACAACTCGGCTATAGCGGGCCGCTGCACGGGCTCATTACCGGCAAGGAAGGCGAGATTGACCGCACGATCAAGCTGACCCAGGCACCCAAATTCGGCATTGTGGGGCAAAGCCAGGCGTTGCGGTTCATCGTCGAGGACCAGGGCGCGGCAAAAGGCCAGCCGGTACAGATCACCATTGCGGTTGACGGCGTGGTAGCCGGCACCGTGACGGCGCAAAGTGGTGTCGAAACCGAGATGGAACTCGACATCACCCACGGCGGCGACAACATCATAGAATTATCTGCCGCCGAACTGGCCGGTGAACTGACGACCCGCAACAATCGCGCCATTATCGTTACCAAGGGCATCAGGGACAGGCTGCGCGTATTGCTGATATCCGGCAAGCCGCACCCCGGCGAACGCACCTGGAGAAACCTGCTGAAGGCCGATACGTCTGTCGATCTGGTGCACTTTACCATTTTGCGCCCGCCGGAAAAACAGGATGGCACACCCATCAACGAACTGTCCCTGATCGCCTTTCCAACCCGCGAATTGTTTGTTGAAAAGCTCGACGAATTCGATCTGATTATCTTTGACCGCTACGAGCGCCGCGGTGTTCTGCCGATCACGTATCTGGCAAACATTGCCGACTATGTGGAAAAAGGCGGCGCCGTTCTTGTCGCGGCGGGGCCCGACTATGCCCAGGCCACCAGCATCTACCGCACGCCATTGTCTGCAATTCTGCCTGCCATGCCGACCGGCGAGGTAACCGTCGGCCCGTTCAAGGCGCGGGTCACCGAAAAAGGCGAACGTCATCCGGTGGTTCGTGGACTGCCGGGTGCCAGCAAGACCGAACCCACCTGGGGGCGCTGGTTCCGCATTATCGATTCCGAGGTGCAAAATGGCGACATTGTCATGGCAGGACCGGAAGACCGGCCGCTGATGGTGCTGTCGCGCGTCGGTGAAGGCCGTGTGGCGGAACTGATGTCGGATCATGCCTGGTTATGGGCGCGCGGTTTTGAAGGCGGCGGACCGCAGGCCGAGATGTTGCGTCGAATGGCACACTGGCTGATGAAAGAACCGCAGCTTGAAGAAGAAGCGCTGTCCGGCATCCAGACCGGCACGCAATTGACCATTGAGCGCAACACCATGGGCGAACAGGTCGATGATGTAACCGTCACGCTGCCATCGGGCGAGACCCGGCAAGTCAAGCTGGAACAGGTACAGCCAGGTATCTGGCGCGGCACACTTGAAGCATCCGAAGCAGGCCTGCACCGGTTGTCTGATGGCAAGCTGGAGGCTGTGGCAGCGATCGGCACTGTTGACCCTCGTGAGGCAACGGATCTGTTCGCCACCACCGAAAAACTGACCCCGCTGGCAGCCAGCACACAAGCGTCTGCGCGATTCATTTCCGAAGACGGCAAACCGGCTTCCATGACGTTGCCGCGTATAGCCAAGGTGAACCCAGAGCGCTCCATGGCAGGGTCGGGCTGGCTCGGTCTGAAGGCCAACAATGCCTATCGGGTGTTGTCGATAGGCGCGTTCCCTATGTTCGCGACATTGCTGGCCCTGGCAGCTCTGTTGGGGCTGGTTTCACTGACCTGGTATCGCGAAGGCCGCTGAAGCGGATGAGCTCCTGATTGAGACAAATACCTGCATCACGTCTGGGGCGACGCTTGCCTTTTCGCCGCAAATCGTGACGGAGACAGAACCAGTCCGCTGACCTTGTCGAACGCGCCCGGTGTCAGTTCGCAAAACAGCAGACGTGCCGGGTCCACCGGCCCCGGCAATACCAGGCGTCCTTGCGGAACCTGCGAGAAACCGAACGGTGCATAATAGGGTTCGTCCCCGACAAGGATGACCAGGTCGTGTTCAAGCCGCACTGCCTGTTTGAGAGAATGACGGATCAGCATTGCGCCCAATCCGGTGCCCTGCAAATGCGGTTCGACCGCAATCGGGCCAAGCATGATTGCACGATGGCCCTGTTTACCTATGCATAGATGCCAGAAGCTGATGACAGCCCGCAATGTCGAACCGGTTGTTTCATCATCAATATAAAGACCGAAGCTCAGCCCCTCTACCGGCCGCTCACCTTCGCGAAGCCGATAGGACGTCTTGGTTCGCCTGCCAATGCCAAACGCCCGGTCAAGCAGCCCGTCGGCCTGGGCGACAAGCTCGGTATCGTCATGGTTGAATGGTTTTATGCAGTCTGTATTGGTAAGCATCGACCTGTTTCCGATTGAATGAGAAATTGAGCAGTGTGAGTTTCACACCGAGCTTCCTCACCGGTCGCAGGTTGCATTAAGGCAAAAAGCAGAGCGCGCGCGAGGACAGTCCGGCATTGCGGAAAACAAATCCGCATCGCCTGGAATCAAATCGTCGCTGACGCACTTTCGCGGGCATTCTGATTGTCCTGACTACTTCACCTGTCACGGTCGGTCACACGAACTCGTCCATCCGCGCGAACACCAACATGGCAGGCCTTATCATGTTGTCGGCTTAAGCGTCAAATACTGCGTGCGGCAGCTTTATACCAAAGCAGTTGTTTCTTGACCCCTTTGGTACTACCAGATCTCGGATATCGGGCGCGTGCCGGCCAACTCCTCCAGACGCCGTCGCATCGAGGCTGAACAGTCTCCGGCGATGTCCGACGGATGCAGAAAGGTGCGCTCGGTTATCTCAAGCGATGGCTGCCATGTGCCATCCTCAAAGTCGTTCGCAATGTAAACGGCTACATAATCACCGGGAAAGTTGGCATGGTTCGAGAACAGCCCGTGCATCACCACATCACCTTTCAACCGCACCCCGGTTTCCTCGATCACCTCGCGCTTCAGGGCGCTAACCGGTGCTTCTCCCCTGTCCACGCCACCGCCCGGAAAAATCCATCCATTGCTGTATCTTTGACGCACCACCAGCATCCGGCCCTGGCCATCCGTGACAACACCACGCGTACCCAATGTCATCCCGCGCATCAACCGGCCGGCCGGCTGCAACAACAGCTTGTTGGCAATTGGAAACAGGAACGATTTCAACATCAAAACACCCGCCTTGCATCTATTGAACGGCATCTGGATGGCGAACACATCACAAAATCGCCACGCCATGATTTTAGCTACCGGCGGAAGCAATAATGTGAGCCGAACAATGCCTATTTTGAGCATCCTGATCCACCTCAACACTCCAGAATCGATCAAACCCCTGCAATTCGCGGTTCCAATACCGCACGGTCCTGATCTAAGGTGTTTTCACTTAAACAAGCAAAGTGCAATTTATGAACGCTCCCCAGAACACAGCCAAGACAGCGTCTGCCAAGCCGGACAGGTCAACCGCGCACAAAATATTCATGCGATTTGGCCGTAAATTCAGAAGCAGGATAGCAGGTTTTCAGTCGAGGCAGTCTCTCATTGGTGATACGCCGGTTCTGGAAAAGGCGCATTTTCCCGAGTTCAAGGTGCTCGAGGATAATTGGCGCGATGTGTTGGGCGAAGTCACGGAGATCCTGAAGTTCCGTGATCAGGTTCCGAAATTTCATGAAGTTTCCACTGACCAGAAGAACATTTCCAAAGGCGACGAATGGCGAACTTTCTTTCTGTTCGGATTCGGAACAAAGCTGGCCCGTAACTGCGCCAAGGCACCAAAAACGGCTGCCATGCTGGAAACCATTCCGAACTTGCAGACCGCGTGGTTTTCAATTCTGGCACCCGGAGCCCACATCCCGCCGCACAAGGGAGTTACAAAAGGAATTGTCACCTGCCATATGGGACTGATTGTGCCCAAAGATCGAGAGAACTGCCGGCTGCGGGTGGAAGACGAATACTGCACATGGCAGGAAGGCAGGATTTTTGTTTTCGACGACACTTACAAGCATGAAGTGAGCAACAATACCGACGAGGAACGGGTTGTCCTGCTGTGGCATGTGGATCGGCCGATGAAGACACCAGCCCGTTTGCTGCACAAATTGTTCGTAGCGGGCCTGAAGAAAAGTTCATTCTTCAAGAACCCGCAGAAAAACATGCAAACCTTTGAAGACCGTTTCGAACAGGCGACCCGCGACGCAGCGGAGACGCTGGAGAAAATGAGTACACACGACTGATCCCATATCCTGATCCCGCAGGCGGGAACAATGTGGGTCCACAAGAATCCATGTTGCTCTAACTCTTTAGGAATGATCGGGTTTTTGGTTGATTCGATCAAAAATGATCCTGATCTGCTGGCTGCGAACAATTCCGCACTTGCTCATGCGGCGAGACGCCTCTAATCGTGGTGGAATGCGTTTTCCACTGACAGACAGTAACAAGATGATGACGGTTGCCTGATGCTGAGACTTTTTCGAATTTTTGCATCTGCAAAGGGCACCAATCCCTGGCTGGTCCTTGGCTGTCTGGTTCTGGCTTCGGTAGCCGAGATCATGTCAATGAGCGCCATGTTGCCTGCCCTGCTGGCCGTGTCAGGAGAAAGCAGCAGTCTGCCTCCGGCATTCACGACGGTTATCAATACAACTCTTGCGATGACCGGGCTGCCTGAAACCGTCGCCGGATTCACCATAGCCGTTGTTTTGATGTTGATCGTGCGCACAATCCTGCTGGGCGCGGCATTGACCTATGCAGGTTTCTCGATCGCAAACGTTTCGACCAAACTGCGTGAAGACCTGCTGAATGCCATGTTCGACACGAGATGGCGATATTTTGTTGACCATCGCGCCGGGCGAATTGCCAATACTATTTCGGTTGACGCCACGCGTGCAGGCCAGGCCTACCTGGAATCCGCCAAGTTTGTAGCTGCGGTAGTCCAGGGAGTTGGTTATCTGGCCCTTGCAATGATGGCCTCTTTCCAGTTTGCGATTGCCGGTGCCATTGCCGGCACCATCATTGTCGCCGGGATGGGCAAGCTGATTGCCGTCAGTCGCCGTGCCGGCCAACGGCAAACCGAGTCAACCAGTCAACTGGTTACCATTGTTGCCGACGCCCTGAACAACATCAAGCCCATCAAGTCGATGGCGCGAACTGTGCCGTTCATCGCCATGTTCGGTACGAACCTCCAGGCACTCAACAAGTCGATCAAACTTCAGGTGTTATCGACCCAGGGCCTGGACCGTGGCAATGACGTTCTCATCGCAGTGTTGATCGGGGCTGGTTTTTTTCTGGCCGTCGGCGTGTGGGAGATAACACTTGCCAGCGTCACAGTGGTCGGCATCATCGCCTTTCAATCCATTTCCGTTGTGCGGCGCCTGCAAAGGTTTCTGCAGCGCGGCGCAGAACTGGAAGCTTCCTATCACGCAGTGCACGACATGTCGGAAAAACTGACACGCGAAGCCGAACGGGTTGGCGGGGCGCAGGATATCACTCTGGATGACGGGTGCGCTTTCGATCGTGTGACATTTGCACACGAAGACCAGCCCACGGTCGAAAACGTTTCCCTGTTTATTCCGTCCGGCAAGATCACCGTGCTGCAGGGACCATCCGGCGCAGGCAAGACAACCATTGTCGACCTCCTGCTTGGACTGCATGAACCTGCCTCTGGACGTATCACCATAGACGGTCGGCCATTGGACCAACTGTCGCTGAAGGCATGGCGTTCAAACATCGGCTACGTACCACAGGAATTGTCTTTGCTGCATTCAAGCCTTCGCGACAATATTGCGCTGGGAAACACAGACTTGTCCGATGAAGACATAGGAGAAGCGCTGCGGCTTGCAGACGCCGAGGATTTCGTGAACAGCTTGCCTGATGGGCTGGATTCGAATGCCGGCGAAATGGGTGGCCGCTTGTCAGGTGGCCAGCGTCAGCGTATCGCGCTTGCCCGCGCACTGGTCGGTCGCCCCAAATTGCTGATACTTGATGAAGTTACCAGCGCGCTGGATCCTGAAACTGAGGCCAGCATTTGCCGCAATGCGCTTGGGCTTGCCGGCGAGTTCACCATTATCGCCATCACCCACCGGCCCGCCTGGTCAAAAATCGCAGACCGCCTGTACAAGGTGGAAAATGGCGCTGCTTTGGAGATCAAGACACCGGTTGAGCGTCGCCGGAAAACGGCAGAAACGCCTGCGCATGAGTGAAGTTGAAATACGATTGGTCAATGACCGGCGTGACTACAAGGCCTTCATCAAGGTACCTCATGCTGTCTTTGCTCATGACCCTGCCTGGATTGCGCCTTTGAATTTCGAACGATCACAACACATTTCACCCAGACACAATCCGTTTTTTGAACACGGCCGGGCGCAGCTGTTTCTGGCGATCCGGAATGGACAACCTGTTGGCCGCATTTCGGCACAGGTTGATGAGCTCAGGCTCGCACGCTACCGCGACGCAACCGGCATGTTCGGTTTCCTCGACGGCTTCGATGATAGCGCTGTCTTTTCATCCCTTTTCAAGTCTGCGGAAAACTGGCTCAAGGCCGAAGGTATGACCCGCGCCATCGGCCCTTTCGGTTTTTCCATCAATGAGGAAACAGGCTTGCTGGTGGAGGGATTTGAACATCCCCCGGCAGTCATGATGGGTCATGCGGCACCTTACTATGAGGCCCATGTTGCAGCAGCCGGATACACACCCGTCAAGGATGTGCTGGCCTATGATTTCGACAACTCGAAAGCACTACCTCGCGGCCTGGCCGGTATGTTGGCCAAGGTCCACGCCACGGGTGATCTTGAAGTCCGGCCACTGAGCAAAAAGAACCTTGATCGGGATCTCGCCATTCTGATTGATATTTTCAATGATGCATGGTCTGAAAACTGGGGCTTTACACCGTTCAGCGAGGCGGAAATCAAAAAACTTGGCCAGGACCTGAAAATGCTCGTTGAAGAGCAGTTCATTGCGTTCGCAATCTATCAGGGTGAACCTTGTGCAATGGCCGTAACCCTTCCCGATATCAATCGGGCAGCCCGCGACCTGAACGGAAAACTGCTGCCGTTTGGCTGGGCAAAACTGCTGTCGCGCCTGAAGTTTTCACCGCCTGAAGCGGTCCGCTTGCCGCTGATGGGCGTGCGCAGGAAATTTCACGGCACTCCAGTTGGATCTGCCCTTGCAATGTCGGTTATTGATGCTATCCGCACCTATCACGTCAACAGAGGCACCCGGCATGCCGAGTTGTCCTGGATACTGGAAGACAATTTGCCAATGCGCCGCATGATAGAAGCGATTGGCGGAAAAGCCTACAAGACCTATCGGATTTTTGAACGTAACATTGACTGACGGACAATTTTTGTGACTTTTCGCATTGCGCACATGTCAGATGTTCACCTTGCACCCTTGCCGCCGGTCAAGGCATCCGAGATGACGTCAAAACGGATTGTAGGCTACAATTCCTGGATGTTTCGGCGCAAGGCCATCCATGATCCCAGAATTGCCAGTGAGGTTGTACGCGACATCAAGGCGGCACAGCCCGACCATGTCATGGTTACCGGAGATCTTGTGAACATTGCGCTGCCTCGTGAATTCATCAATGGCGAGAGCTGGCTTCGAAACCTTGGCAGACCCGACTGGATTTCCTTTGTGCCGGGCAATCATGATGCCTATGTGCCGGTACAATGGGATAAGGGGATGGGCCGTCTGGGCGATTACATGACCGGAGACCTGATGGTGCCGGGAGCCGTCACGACAGCCGACATTGCCATGCCGTTTCCCTATGTGCGCCAGCGGCGCAACATCGCGCTGATTGGCGTATCAACAGCCGTCCCAACAAGGCCCGGCCGCGCCACAGGCGTTCTGGGCGAGGCGCAAATCGATGCACTTGCAAACATCCTGAAAAACCTGCGCTCCAAGGGCTTCTACCGGATATTGATGATCCATCACCCGCCATTGCCCGGCCTGGCCAAGCGGCGCAAGGCCCTGACCGACGCCATGGGTCTGAAACAGGTACTGGAAGACCACGGCTGTGATCTGGTTGTTCACGGTCACAACCACATCACAATGCGTAACACCCTGGCCTCCCGGCACGGGCCGGTCCATATTCTCGGCATGCCCGCAGCCACATCAAATGGGGCTCGCAGCACAGAACCGGCTGCCTGGAATGAATATCACATCCGCCGCACATCCGGCAGATGGCAATGCACCGTCAACACCAGATGCTGGGACACGGAAAAGTGCAGCTTCGTGCCGCAAACAAGCTATAGTCTGGATTGACAATTGCGGTAATGAACTGTTTGAACAGTTAGAGTGGTTTGCTCTTGGTCTGAACCACTCCGGCAGCAACAGAAGGACGGCACGCCGCCGAAAACAGTATTTTCAGAATTCCGATTATTGAGCGATATGTCATTCGCCAGGTATCAATTCCATTGCTGACCGCACTGGGAGCCGGATTGTCTGTGCTGTGTGCGGAACGCATTGTGCAGGTGCTGGATATCACTCTGGGCAATCGCAATTCCTTTGGCGTAGTGCTCGAACTGCTGGCGTACTGGATGCCGCACTATATCGGGCTTGCCGCGCCCGTGGCTTTGTATCTCGGTCTGTTGTTCGGCTTCAATAAAATGTCGAAAGACTCCGAACTGGATGCTTTTCTGGCAGCCGGTGTCGGGCTCGGGAGACTGACCCGTCCGGTCTGCATGATTTCGGTTGTTCTTGCCGTCAACGCCGCCTTGATGTTTGGCTGGATACAACCCTATTCGCTGTATGCCTATCGCGCCACGGTCTACACCCTGGCCAATGTCGACGTGTTCTACCTTGCCGAGGAAGGCGTCTTCATGCAAACCGGAAAGCGCACCTTCATTCTTGACAAGCTTGAGCGGCGGGACAACTCGTTCCAGCGCATTTTCATGTATGACGACAACGGCAAGAAGGGTAGTGAAACCATTACCGCCCTGAACGGCAGGCTGGTGGATGACCCCACCAATGCCCGGCCTGTTCTGCGGCTTGATGACGGACATCGAATGGAAATGAAGTCGAAGGATGCAACGGCTTCAACGACGACACTGGAAGCCCCGGTTGTTGGTGATTTCAAATCGGCTGATGTGGCACTTGGAGAGTTGTCGAAAGAGGTTTACCGCCCGCGCGGTCGCAATGAGCGCGAACTGACGCTGACAGAATTGTACACGCAATTGCAGCGCGAAGACCTGAGTGACAGACGAAAGAGGCATCTGGAATCTCAATTCCATATTCGGCTGGCATTGGTGGCACTTGTACTCATCCTGCCATTTTTGGCACTGCCGTATGCGATCGGTTCGCGGCGGGGCAACCGGGCATACAGATTCGCCGTAGCTCTGATCCTGCTGGTGGCATTCCATGAGGTGTTACAACAGGGCCATCTGTTGACGCGCGTGTCCGGTACCTCTGTCTGGCTGACCATATGGACACCGTTTTCACTGTTCGCCGGCTTTGCTTTCTGGCGATTTTACGTGACCTGCTACACCCTGCCCAGGCCCTGGCTGGAACCGCTGATGGAAGACATTACCGACTTTATCAAAACCGTCTGGCGCAAAATCAGGCCCTTGCCTGCCCCGGGTTCACTATGAAGACAATCGGCTGGCTGCTGTCAAAAATGATTCTGCTGCGGTTCGTGATGATCCTGAGCGGTATTTCGGTCTTCGTCGTTTCACTGACTGTTGTGACCTATTCGGAAGAAATCCTGAGGCGTGGTTCGGGCGGGGCATCGCCGATAGCTGAATACGCCTTGTTGCTGTTGCCGGTAACAGCTTCGACCTTCATGGCGATTTCGGTGTTGCTGGGCATCCTGCTGGCGCTTGTCGAGCTGTCCTACCGCAGCGAACTGACCGCTATCTGGGCCACCGGTCTTTCGCCGGTACGAATTGTGTTCATGCTGTTTCCGCTGGCACTGATCATTGGCGGCATGACATTCCTGATTGCGGATCAGGGCGTGCCGAGAGTTACACCCAAACTGATCGATTGGGGCATTGGTGAATATGGCAGCAAAAAAGCCGGCGCCGGCAGCGGCAAGGCAATATGGATGCGAGCCGGCAATGACATTTTGCGCGCCTCGGGCGCCAATGCCGACGCAACTGAATTGACCGACATCATTATCTTCCGCCGCGGCCCTGACGGCAAATTGCTGGAACAGATCCATGCGCGCACGGCCACTTTGGTGAACCGGCGCTGGCAACTGGAAAATGTGATCATCTACCATGCGGAAAACGTCAAACCCAACCGCATCACCCGGCTGGTATACTCTGGAAACATGCGGCCCGCACGCGAAGGCAAACGCTCCGGAGAACCCGCCGAGATGTCGACCGTTGACCTGGGATACTTCATTCGCAATGAAGGCTTCGGAATTAAGCCTGTGCATGTATTCGAAACCTGGTGGCATCGGCGCATGTCACTGCTGTTCACGCCATGGTTGATGATTGCCCTGTGTATTCCGCTGGCGGTTCAGTTCAAACGCGGCGGTGCAGCAGGCCGCCTGTTCATGGTCGGCCTGGCTCTCGGCTTTACTTTCTCGATATTCGAAGGCATTGCCCTGACCATGGGAGAAGTGGGTTTCGTGCCGCCCTGGTTCGGCGCCTGGGCGCCATTCCTGGTTTATACAGCCATAGCCGGCGCCATGACATTCAAGGCGGAAACGGTGAGTTGACGATTACGCTCGTGACGCGCGAAGTAATCTACGCCGAAGCCGCCGCAAGTTGATTGCCGGCCACAACCGTTGCAAAAAGCTCGATGATCCGGTCGATTTCAGCTTCGGTGTGCGCTGCAGACACCGAACAGCGCAACAGGCACAACTTGCCAGGCGTGCCGGGCGGCAGCGCAATATTGACGTAGACACCGGCTGCCAGCAGCTCGTTCCACATCACCAGCGTTGACGGTTCATCCGCGCACTTGACCGCAATAACCGGGCTCACTTCATTACATCCCAGTTCAAGCCCGAGCCCGCGAAGTCCGTGGAACAGACGGGCCGAATTCGACTGCAATCGATCACGCCTGTCCGGTTCACGCGCCAACACCTTGATTGCCGCTGTCGCGGTGGCAACGGATGCCGGCGACGGTGATGCGGTGAACATATACGGCTTGGAAGAATAGCGAACCGTTTCAAACATCGGATGATTTGAGGCGCCAAACCCGCCAATTGCGCCAATCGACTTGGAAAACGTGCCAACGACAAAATCAGCTTCATGCATCAGTCCGGCTTCGTCTGCCAGACCACAGCCATTGGGTCCGAGAACGCCGAATGAATGAGCTTCATCGACCAGCAGCTGGAAGCCGTGCTTCTTCTTGACCTCTACAAAATCAGCCAGCGGAGCCCGGTCACCCAACATGGAATAGATACCTTCCAGAACCACCAGGTGCCCGCCGCCGGTATCACCCATGCGCGTCAGGCGTTTGTCGAGGTCGGCAGCATCATTGTGCCGGAACCGCACCAGCTGCGCGCCGGACAGCGTGCATCCATCGTAAATCGAAGAGTGACTGTCAGCATCCAGGAAGATGGTGTCCTTGGGCCCGGCAAGGCCTGCCATCATGCCAAGATTGGCCTGATAGCCGGTTGAGAACACAATGCAGTGCTTCATGCCCAGAAACCCGGCCAGTTCCTGTTCAAGTTCCTCATGGATGGCATAACTGCCATTGGCAATCCGTGAGCCTGTGGTGCCTGTTCCATACTCGGCCAGGGCCTGTTGGCCCGCTTCGATGCAGGACGCCTCGAACGTCACCCCCATGTAATTGTTGGTGCCGGCAAGAATAGTATCGCGCCCGTCGATGATCGCACGTGTCGGTGACAACAGCTTCTCGTTTACCGGACCGACCCGCGAGCCTGCTTCCGCCACCCGCTGCATCCGATCCAGAAGCGCTTTGTTCTTGTCGAGCAGATCAACCATTTTCTTGCCTTATGCCAAAGGAATTACGTTTTCTTGCGGGCCTGAACAACCGAGATCATGTCTTTCATGGTGTGGGTGTCCGACAACACATTCAGCGGAATATCCATATCAAAATGATCCTCCACTTCCATCACGAAATCCATCACGGAAACAGAATCGATTGCCAGGTCCACGGCAATCTCGGTCTGCGGTTTCAATTCGACCTGCTTTTCATTGAACGGCTGCAAAAGCTCGCTCAGCTTGTCGAAAATTTCCTGCTCGTCGTCCGTCATACTCTGTTATCTCCATCAACAATGTGCCGCTTTGTAGGCGTGTCTCATCTGTCAGGCAACCATCCATGCGCCCGGTACCAGGAAAGGGTGTCGGCAAACCCCTCATCAAACTTCATTCGAGGTTGCCAGTGGCCCGTCGCGTCCAGACGCGCGCCCCTTATCACCCAGTCAGGGTGGTAAAGTTCACGTGCCTTTCCGGCCGTCAGAATCTGGGCTTTACCTGTCACTCTGGCTATCATGCCGCCGGCAAGGCCTGCCATCTGCACAATCAGGCGGGGCAACAGGTGAACCCGGGGCGTGAAACCCAGAGTACGCCCCGCGGCCTCGGCCACATCGCGCCAGTCATATCCTTGTGAGGTTGCGTCGTCTGCCTCATAAACCATGCCGCCCTCCACAAGCCCTTCTGCGGCAGCCACCAGCCCGCGCGCCAGATCATCAACATGCAGCAGGGAAATCCGCTGATCGTGCGAACCGGTCAAAATCGCATGCCGCCTGGACAATTGTTGCACCAGAGGCAGTGTCGCGCGATCACCCGGTCCGTAAACTGCCGGTGGGCGGATGCATATCCATTCCATGTCCCCGGCCGACCCTGCAACGATGGTTTCCGCTTCCGCCTTTGACGCACAATATGCAGACAGTGCCGGCTCTCTCGCAGCCAGTGACGATACATGCACAAACCTTGTGACACCGGCACCTCTTGCCGCGTCAACGACTGCACGAGTGCCTTGTGCATTGACCTGCATGAATTGCGCTGCATCAACTGCCTTTATGGCACCTGCCACATGCACAACCACCTCTGCCTCGCCAACCAGCCTGTCCAGAGCCTGTTTGTCGTCCAGTGCCCCCTCAACAACGACTGCTGAAGCCGGGAACTTCTTGCTCAATCGGGATTTGTCGCGAACCAGCGCCGTGATGACATGGTCGCGGGCAGCAAGCTGGCGCACCAGGTGTGATCCCACAAATCCGGTAACTCCGGTGACCGCAATCCGAAGTGGTACACGATGCGCTTGTCGTGAAGGCATGGTTCAATCACTTAACAGCAGATTGTTCAGCAATATCGGTGGCGACAGCCAACGGGCACGGCTCTATTCGGCTGCCACGGACATGGCATTGTCGATGCTGTCCGGACCATCCACGATTTCAACAATGTCACCATTGGTAAACATGGTTTTCGCGCCGGAGCGTGACAATTTTCCCGACGACGTGAACGGCAACGATTTAGGCGGCACCATAACCACTTGCGCCTCGATGCCGATCGTCCGGGAAATCTGGGCTTTCACAGCCTTGCGAACGGCTTCGACTTCATCGTCATTACGCAGGCGGCACTGCACCAGCACGCACACACAGTCTTCGCCCTGTGAACCTTCGACAGCAAATGCGGCCACGTCCCCGTCACGAACTGTGCCCAGTTTCTCGACAGACCATTCAATGTCCTGCGGCCAGATATTACGTCCGTTGTGCAGGATCATGTCCTTGGCCCGGCCTGTGATGACAATCTCGCCATCCAGCCAGTACCCCATGTCACCGGTGTCCATGAAACCGTCTTCGCGCATAATCGCGGACGTGGCAGCATCATCGCGGAAATAGCCGCTCATCAGGCTGGGGCCGGCAATCTCGATGCATCCGATTTCACGGTCAGCCAGTTCTTTGCCGGTGACATTCACGACCCTCATCTTGTGCGCGGGCAGCGGTCGCCCGCATACAACGAAACTGCGAACCAGATCAGGGTCTGTTTCGCTCGAGACTTCCGCAACGCCGTACTCTTTCATTGCCGCCCGGTCGATCACGTCAACCCGGATATCTTCATCTGAATCCGCAAAACAGACGCCGAGCGTGGATTCCGCCATGCCATAGCTGGGCAGAAACGCCTTTGACTTGAAACCGGCAACGCCAAGTGTTTCCGAAAACAGTTTCAGCACGTCGGCACGCACCATGTCGCCGCCAATACCGGCCACTCGCCATTGATCAAGCTTGAGATCGGCCAGGCTTCCGTTTGCGCGCCGCGCCGCAAGATCATAACCGAATGACGGGCCATAGGCGATCGTGCACTGGTTCTGGGACATCAGCTTGAGCCAAAGCGCCGGACGGCGCGCGAACGCCGGCGTGGAAAGATAATCAACCGACACCTGCCCCATCATTGGCGACAGGCAGAACCCGACCAGCCCCATGTCATGATACAGTGGCAGCCAGGAAAATGCCCTGTCGGTCGGGCGAATTTTCAATCCGTGACGCAGAATGGCCATGGTGTTTGCACACGCTGATTTCTGGGAAATCAGTACACCCTTCGGGTTGGACGTGGATCCGGAAGAATATTGAATATAGGAAATATCTTCCGGGCCAAACGGCGCAAGCGCGGGACCTTCCGATGAAAAACCCGCCAGTTGCTCATGGCTCAACACGCGCTTTACGCCGGCACGGCCTGCAGCATCGCGCACCAGTTCATCAAGTTCGGCAGTTGTCACCACAGCCGTTGCATGGGCACTTTCAAGCATGCCGGCAATGCGTGTCACATAACTCTCGCGACCGCCAATATACATGGAATAAGGCAACGGACACGGCACCATGCCCGCATACTGGCAGCCGAAGAAAACCACCATGAAATCGGCACCGGTCTCAGCCACCACGCCGACGCGCTCGCCCGGCCTGATACCGGAATTGACAAGCTGGTGGGCCGCGGCAATCGCCCGCTTCCTCAACTGATGATAGGTTACACTCTCGTCAAGCTGGCCGCGTGGACCATAAAAATTCATCCCCGTCTGACCCTGGGCGGCATAATCAAGCCCCTCGCACAAGGTGGTAAACCCGCCGAGACGCTGCACCAGATCGGTATTGATTGTTGGCGTTCCTGCGGGGGTGAACGGGCAGATTTCCGCCCCGGCTCCCGTACCAATTTCGGTTGTCGTGTCTACACGCACCAATCGAACCCCTTTTTTCCGGCGAACCGATGACAACTCCCTGCCGTTGCCATGCGATGCAAATCGCCATCACCACCAATTGATTAAAGTTTTATCAGATGCGGCACGTGACACTGAAATCACTTGATATTTCAGAATGTAACGTGCCGTTAGGTCAGCGTTCCGGATATATGGCCAACCCTGCCTAAAACGCACAAAAACCGGCAAATCTGACCAAAAATCCATGTAACATCCCGACAAAACACAGTCTTCATCAAGGTTAATTCGCAAGAATATTGTGGCGTCTGGTATTCGATGCGCGGGTCATCATGGCTAGAAAACGATTCGCCCGGTCATGACGCCCACAATCAGCAAGGCCAGGACGCCGAACGTGAAACCGGTCAGCCACGCCATCATCAATTGCGAGCTGATGCGTCCGTTGCCTGCCTCGAAACTCCGCTCTCCCCTTTGCGCTTCTATAAGCGAATGCGAGGCGTGCTCACGGACCTTGGCAATCATTTCCTTCATGTCGCGGGTTTCAAGTATGGTTTCATGCCCGGCCTGTTCCTGACGCATCAGGCGGAATGTCCGTGGATCGGGCTCCATGACAACAAACGAGATATTGTCGATCCAGAGCCGGGGAGGAAATCCGTCCACCATCTGCAAGGGCAGCAGTCCCGCCAGACGAGGTTCTTTGGATATCTGCTTTTTCAGACTTTCATGCAGAGCGGCAAGGCGCAATGTCTGCGCGTCCTTTATGTCAACAAGTGCATCAAAGTGCGCAGCCTGGGCCAGGCGAGCCCGGCGCACATCACGCTCCAGCCCGTCAATCTGACGGTTGGCACTGACGCTGCCGTCCCCGCCTATGTCCGGTTGCTGCTCGCTCACCTCATCGACCCTTTCAATCCGCCCGTGAGAAAATAACGGTCACAATCATCCCCCGCTTGCGCGCATGCGCGTTACTTGTACCAAAATGGCACATGCACACCGCCTCGCAATGATCTCCAGGAGAACTGTTGCATACGCCATGCCATTGTGGGAGTCGCTATCGGGCATCGCCGGCAAAGGTGGATGCCGGGACTCGCCAAGACCTGTTTCAGCAGCAGATCAACGGTTTCTGAACGGCCTTGTCAGCAGGCCGATGAGACTTTCATCATGGCGCCGTTCAACCCCGATCGGCATGTCTTTCCAGCGCCTTGTGGCCGACCGGCTGCCAAAGACAATATCCCATACCGACAGGATGTTGGCATAATTGCTGTCAGTGTCAGCCCGGATGGCATGATGATGTACCCAGTGGATCGACGGTGTCACCAGCACTTTCGACAGCGGTTTTTCCAGCCAGCGCGGCAGCGCCACATTGGAATGGTGAAACAGCGCCATGCTCAGCACACAGGTTTCAAACACCACCACTGACTCCACTGGAATATCCAGCAGCCAGATGACAACGGCCCGCACCAGCGCCGACATGACAACTTCGCCAAAATGAAACCGGACGGCTGAACTTGCATCGAGAAACTCATCCAGGTGATGCACCTCATGAAAGCGCCACAGAAACGGGACTTCGTGGTTGACACGGTGCCACCAGTAAATCCAGCAATCCAGAATGATCAGATCAATCAGCAGTCCTAACCCGCCCGACCACCAGTCGGGCCGCCAGCCCAGTGCATGAGTGGCAGCCAATGCGGAAAGAGGGATGACCAGAGCAGGTGACAATCCTGCATTCAGCAACAGCAATCCAAAATTCCTGGCCAGGCGCCAGGCATTTTGCGCCAGTGTCTTCAAATGCGCACCGGCAAGCGGGCGAGCCATCGGAAAGACGCGCTCAAGCACCAGAAACGCGATCGCGACACCCGCAATCCACATGGTCTTGAATTCCAAAAGGCTGTCAATCTGCTCCATGGTACCATTGTAGTGATATTGCGGGTTCAACTGCACCTAACATCACTGTGACAGACCTGCGGCAAAACCTCACTGCGATGCACCGGGTTTTTGCTGAATGAACTGCCACACCAGCGGCATCGCCAACGCGATCAGCACAAACCGGCCTATCTGGTGCGCACCGACGAATGCCGGATCAAGCCCGAGCGCGAATGCCATGATGGTCATCGCTTCCATGCCGCCGGGTGCGAAGGCCAGTATGGTCCAGGCAAACGGCACATCGGCAATCGCGCTGGCAGCCGCAGCCCCTGCAACACTGACCACCAGCGCCACGCCCAGCCCTGCCAGGCTGGCCCCGCCGATATTCGCGATGTCAGCCGGTCTTACCCCGGCAAACCGCATCCCGATCATGGTGCCCAGGAACACAAACACCGGTATCAGCACCCACATCGGCAATGTGCCGTGCACCACTTCGCCGACATGCATGACGGCACTGGCCAATGCCGGCCCCAATACCAGGCCGGCAGGTACCTTGAGCTTGTCAAAGACGAAACCTGCCACCAGCCCTGCACCCAGCACCATGACAAGGTCACGCAGGGAGCCCGGTTGCGGCAACACCTGCGGCGGGGCATCGGATAATTCGCCCAGTGACGAAATCAGCGACGGCAGAACCGCCACCAGCACAAACAGTCTGATGACCTGGGACACACTGACTTTCTTGAGGTCGGCGCGGGTGTCCGCCGCCAGCGCCAGCGCCACCGACAGGGCTCCGGGCATGACGGCGAAGTACGAGGTCGCCCGGTCCCAGCCGTAAACCTTGCGGAAAAACACCACCCCGGCCCACACCAGCACCACCATGGTCAGCGCCAGGATCAGGAAACTCAAAGGCCAGCGCGACAGCGTATTCAAGGTTTCAGGTGTAACCGCGCCACCGATCTGCAGGCCAAGCAGAATGAATATGATTTTGGTCAGGTGGCGCGGCATTGCCTGTTTTATGACGCCTGACAAGGACGCTGCCGCCACCGTCACCACGGATCCCGCCAGCCACGGCGCCGGCAAGCCAAGCCACCAGAACACGGCCCCCCCGCCAAGCCCGATTGCCAGCGCGGCAATGACCTGTTCCAGATCGCGTTTGGTCAATCCGGCAATCAAGCTTTACGCTCTTTCAAACCGTTCATCACTTCCTCGGTGTGTTCGCCAAGCCTGGGGCTGGCCCGGTCGAGTTTCAACGTGCTGTCGGAAAAAACAATCGGCGTTCGCACGCTTGGTACCATGACACCTTCGCCATCAGGCACGTCCACACGCAATCCGCGTTGCAGCATTTGCGGGTCGGTAAATGTGTCCTCGACGGAGTTGATCGGACCGGCCGGAATGAACTTCGCGTCGAATTCCGCCAGCATGTCATCACGGGTGCGCAGCGAGGTCTTCGCAGAGATCAATGCCGCCAGTTCTTCGCGGTTTTTCACCCGGTCCTGATTGGTCCTGAAACGGGCATCATCAATCAGCTCATCAAGCCCCAGTACCTGGCACATTTTCGACCATTGCGGTTGTGACCCGGTGGCAATGATCAGGTGCCCGTCACTCGACGGAAAAACCTGGTAAGGCACGATGTTCGGGTGCGCATTGCCCATGCGCTTGGGCGATGTGCCTGACACCAGATAGTTCATCGCCTGATTGGCAAGCACGGCACTCATGCCATCGAACAATGCCATGTCGATGTGCTGCCCCTTGCCGGTCTGCTCACGCACCATCAAGGCTGACTGGATGGCGATGACGCCATAAAGCCCGGTGAAAATATCGGCAAACGCCACACCCATCTTCTGCGGCTGGCCGTCAGGCTCGCCGGTCAGGTCCATGATCCCGGCAAGCCCCTGGATCATGAAGTCATAACCTGCCTTGTGGGCATATGGCCCGGTCTGACCGAAACCCGTCAGCGACAGATAAATCAGCTTCGAGTTCAACTCGCGCAAGGACGCATAATCAAGGCCATACTTGGCCAGGCCGCCAACCTTGAAGTTTTCAACAAACACGTCTGCATCCGCGGCCAGCGCCCGGATCGTGTCACGCCCCTCTTGCGTCTTGAAATCCACAACAACAGATTTCTTGCCCCGGTTGGCAGAATGAAAATAGGCCGCATCGCCATCTGATCCATCGGCACGCTTGACGAACGGCGGGCCCCAGTTGCGGGTATCATCGCCACCCGGGCTTTCCAGCTTGATGACCTCGGCGCCCAGGTCAGACAGTGTCTGCCCGATCCACGGACCTGCCAGGATCCGTGCCATTTCGATCACCTTCAGGCCTTGCAATGGTGCCGTCATGTATCTGCCTTCCGTTAATGTCAGCCGACCGGTGTGTGGCCGAAACTCTTCATTGCCATCAAGGCGTCCCTGCCGCCCAACTTCCCAATCAGCGTCTTCTGATCCGCAAATGCATCCCGGTTGACGCTTTCAGGGTCTATGGCATGTCCCATAAGGGTGCGGAGCATGTCACGCTGGCGTTCATGATCGCGCGATCTGCCAAGATCACGCAGCTCTTGCGGATCGTCGGCCAGATTAAAAAGCTGTGGTGCGTTCCCGTTTGCATAGTGCACATATTTCCATTCACCATGGCGCAGCATGGTGATACCGCATGGACTGCCGCCATCGTGGTATTCCGACAGGATGAAGCGGTCGGGCTCCGGCGTGGAAATAAAATCCTGAAGCGGCCGCGACATCCACGGCTCGCGCGCAGGTTGCAACTTCAGGCCAACGGTTTGCTGCACCGTGGCGGATATATCGGTCAGCGAGACCGGTGTTGAATTGACACCTTCTGCAATACCCGGCCCCATCATCATCAATGGCACGGCAACGGCGTCTTCATACATCACCGACTTGGCCCAGAAACCATGGCTGCCCAGCATTTCGCCATGATCTGAAAGATACATGACGGACGTATCGCGCGCAGCACCAGTGTCTTCAAGCACCTCCATCACCTGCCGGATATTGTCGTCCAGAAAACTGACCAGGCCATAATATCCCTTGCGCGCGATCTCCCGCAGGCCCTCGTCGAAATGTTCGTCATAATTCCAGA
>Ga0316187_10000795_pt1 | contig 25916 bp, 20 predicted proteins | sample CroRivburrow1_MG_FD_204927 | JGI IMG/M metagenome (GOLD analysis project Ga0316187, IMG submission 204927) | Coastal sediment microbial communities from Maine, United States - Cross River worm burrow 1 | ecosystem: Environmental > Aquatic > Marine > Coastal > Sediment | place: USA: Maine...
TCTCGCGGGGGGCGTCAACGCGGTTTCAAGCACATCGATCCGCTATCCGGAGTTTTCCCGCGAGGGACTCATCGCGGTGGATGCCGATGTGATTCTCGACGTGGTGGCGGATGGAGGTGCACGAGGAGTCAGCGTCGAGAAGGCCGCCGCCGACTGGCTCGAACTCGGAGATCTACGCGCGGTGCGGGACGGTCGGGTCCACGTGCTCATGGACGATTTCGTCGTCATCCCCGGACCGCGGATCATCAACACTGTCCGGACCTTCGCCGAACACCTCCACCCGGAGCTGCAATGGCGGTGAGGGGAGATCGACCGCGGCTCGAGACCCGCGACCTCAGGGTCCGCCTCGGTGAGACCGATGTCCTCAACGGGGTCAACCTCGAGGTGGGTGCGGGCGAGCTCCTGGCCGTCATCGGACCGAATGGGGCCGGCAAATCGACCCTCCTGCGATCCCTTGACGGACTCCAGTCGTTGCACGGAGGAGAGGTCGAGGTCGACGGCCGGCCGGTGAGCGGCTACCGGAGACGGGAGCTGGCGCGGGTCATCAGCTTCGTCCCCCAAACCGATGTGCCCTCCGATGGCTACACCGTCCGGGCCTTCGTCGAGATGGGACGCTATCCCCACCTGGCCGCTTGGTCCGCGCTCGCCGCCGGCGATCGGCGGGCGGTGGACGAGGCGCTCGAGTTGACCGAAACCGATCATCTGGCGGCGCGATCCATGACGACCCTTTCCGGCGGAGAACGGCAACGGGTGTGGATCGCGGCGGCGCTCGCCCAGGGTGGGACCATCCTGCTCCTCGACGAACCGACCAGCTTCCTCGATTACCGGCACCAGGTCCAGGTTCTGGATCTTCTCAATCGCCTCCACGCCGAAGCCGGCTACACGGTTGTCGCCGTGACCCACGATCTCAACGGACTCGTGGCCGATGCCGATACGGTCCTCGGTCTGGTGGACGGCCGGGTCGAGTTCTCGGGTCCACCGGAAGAGCTCTTCGATGCCGCGATCCTGTCCCGGATCTTCGGCAACGAATTCGTCCTTGTGGCGGGCGGAAGACACGGTTTGCCCCTGGTGATGCCGGCGAGGAATGGGTCATGAGTCGCGGCGTCGGAATCGCCCTGTTGCTCGCCGGTGCGGTGGTGGTCCTGTTGACTGCGCCGCTGATCGGTCCGGTGTCCTTGCCCCTCGCGGCGATTGCGGATCCGTTCGGCTCCGATCCGAGCTCGCGGATCCTGTGGCAGGTTCGCGTGCCGCGGGTTGTGGCGGCATTTCTCGGCGGTGCCGGCCTTGCGGTGGGCGGTGCGGTCTTCCAGGCCATCTTCCGAAATCCACTGGCGACCCCGTACATCCTCGGGGTGGCGGCGGGAGCATCTTTCGGCGTTGCGATCGTGGCGCGGATCGGGATCGGTGTGGTCATCCTCGGGCTTGGCCTACAGTCCTGGTCGGCGTTGGCTGGCGCCCTGCTCGCGGTGGCGGTGGTGTGGGTGGTCACCAAGCTGCGGCCCGATGCCGCGACCTCGACCCTCCTGCTCGCTGGGGTCTCGCTCAACTTCTTCTTCTCGAGCCTGATCCTCTTTCTCCAATACACGGCCTCGTTTGCCGACGCCTATCGGGTCCTGCGCTGGCTCATGGGCGGCCTCGGGGGCGTCGACGCCTCGTCGGTCATCCAGATGGCGCCGTTCGTCCTGTTGGGGATGCTGGTCATCTTCGGTTTCGGACGCGAGCTCGATCTGCTCGCCACCGGATCAGAGCTCGCGGCGAGCCGTGGTGTGGCCGTGGCGAGAACGCGGACCACGCTCTTCATAGCCACGTCGGTGATGGTGGGCGGGGTGGTCGCGGCCTGTGGCCCCATCGGATTTGTCGGGATGATGTCGCCTCACATCTGCCGCTTGCTGCTCGGGTCCGGTCACCGCCTGTTGTTGCCGATGTCGGCGGTCTTCGGCGGCGTCTTCCTCGTCCTCTGCGATGTCGCGGCCAGGACCATCGTCGCCCCCGCCGAGCTCCCGGTCGGGGTGATCACAGCGTTCTTGGGAGCGCCGTTCTTTCTTTGGTTGTTGCTGCGGAAGTGAATGGAGCCCGGCCGCTGCCCCGGATCGCTGTGGCTGATGGCTGCCGCTTTCTCTGACAGCTGTAGGTGTCCCTGATTCTCACGGCCCCGGCCTTCTGGTCCGCCTTCGGCGGCCCAGCGTCGCACCATCGGCGCAGTCGCTCGTGGGGGTGATTGAAGGGTTGCGACCACGCCGATGGCGCGCCGGCGGCCTCCCTCTGAGCCGGAAGAGCCGTTTCTCATCGCCTTTCCCGTGGGTTGCCCGGCATGGACATTGTGCGGAGGCGACGCGCCGCCGGGAGTTCTTGCCAGCACAATGTCATGCCCGGCACGCCCGGCTGAGCGCATTGCTCTCGCTTGTCCAGACGTGGCGGTGGTTCGCGTGGCCGGGTGGTATTGCGGCTACGGCCTTAGCCCGCGGTTCTGGCCACGGTTTCGGCTTCGGAATCGGCCACGGCCACGGCCACGGCCACGGATACGGATGCAGGTCAGTCTTTTCCCGCTTTTAGTCTTCCGGAAAGTGCTCCACCACGACATCGAGGTGATCGCTGAGCTCTTTGAGCTCGCGGGTGAGTGCGCGACCGATGACGAGACGTTGGACCTGGTTGGTGCCCTCGTAGATCTGGGTGATCTTGGCGTCGCGCATGTACTTCTCGATGGGGTAGTCCTTGCAGTAGCCGTAGCCGCCGAAGAGCTGGACCGCATCGGTGGTCACCTTCATGGCGGTGTCGGTGGCGAAGACCTTGCCCATGGCGGCGATCTTGTTGACGTTCTTGGCGCCGGAGTCGATGACCCGGGCCGAGTGGTAGACCAGCTGACGGGCGGCCTCGACCTGGGTGGCCATGTCGGCGAGCATGAACTGGATGGCCTGATGCGACATGACGGTCTGACCGAACTGACGGCGTTCCGAGGTGTAGCGCATGGCCCACTCGAAGGCGCCCTGGGCGAGACCGAGGGCCTGGGCGGCGACCCCGGGGCGGGCGCGGTCGAGGGTCATCATGGCATTCTTGAAGCCGACGCCTTCCTTGGTGCCGAGGAGTTGCGAGGAGGGAACCCGGCAGTCCGCGAACTCGAGCTCGTTGACCGGTACGGTGCGGATGCCCATGGTGTCCTCGCGCTTGCCAACGGTGAATCCCGGGGTGTCCTTCTCGACGATGAAGGCCGAGATCCCGCGCATCCCACGTTCGGGGTCGGTGAGGGCGTAGACGGTGAAGGTCGAGGCGACGCCGCCGTTGGTGTTCCACTTCTTCTGGCCGTTGATGACGAAGTCGTCGCCATCCTTGATCGCGGTGGTTCGGAGGCTGCCGGCGTCGGAGCCCGAGGGCTTCTCGGACAGCCCGAATGCGATGAGGCTGTCGCCGGAGGCGATGGGCGGCAGGTACTTCATTTTCTGTTCTTCTGTGCCGCCGATGATGATGGGGAAGGAACCGAGGGCGTTCACGGCGAAGGCAACACCGACGCCGCCGCAGGCGCGCGAGAGCTGCTCGACGATGAGGCAGAGGTTGAGGACGCCGGCGTCCTGGCCGCCGTACTCCTTGGGGATCCATACCCCGGTGAGCCCGTAGGACTTCAGCGCGTCTAGGATCTCCCAGCCGTACTCGCCGGTGCGATCGAGCTCGGCCGCTACGGGGCGGACGAAGTTCTCGGCCACCTCACGCGCCCGCTCCTGATAATCGAGATTCTCCTTGGTCAGCAGCTCGTTCATTGTTCCCTCCCCGCGTCACGTGTCGGCCATTCTCGCATATCACCTCGCGCCCGCGCCCGCGTCTGGATCCGGGTCCGTTTCGTTTCCGTATCCGCAACGCGTCGCTGTCGAGATTCCCCCCGGTGCCGATCAGATGTGCGGTGTCGTGCTTCTTTGTGGTGCAGAGTCTCGCACTGTTGTAGCACACCCGGGCGGGTATGGATGGGTGCCCCGTTCACACTTGAACCTCTGCGTTGGATCTCACCCGGCCGCTTTGACCAACCCGAAGGTCCTCTTGCGCCCGTGGTACCAGTCCACCGCCCGGTCGAAGTCCTCGGGTGAGAAGTCCGGCCACGGCAGATCGGTGAAGTAGAGCTCGGCGTAGGCGGATTGCCAGAGCAGGAAGTTGGACAGCCGGCGCTCGCTTCCGGTTCGAATGACGAGGTCGGTGGGGGGGGTGTCACGCGTGTCGAGGCTGGCCTCGACGAGACCGTCATCGATGGCGTCAGGTTGCAGTGTGCCTTCGGCCACTCGACGGGCGAGACGGCGTGCCGCTCGGACGATCTCGTCCCGGGATCCGTAGGACAGCGCCAGGGTCAGCCGCATGCCGCCCAGACCCCTGGTTGACTCGGTGATGCGATCGAGGAGCGAACGGGCGCGTTCCGGCAGCCGACCGAGATCTCCGATCGCCCGAAGCTCGATACCGTGCCGCCTGAGCCGCCCCTCCTGCTCGACAAGGAATCGGACCAGGAGATCCATCAGCGTGCGCACCTCGCGGACGGGACGGGCCCAATTCTCGCTGGAGAACGCGTAGAGGGTCAGGTGGTGAAGACCCGCCTCGCGGCAGTGGGTGACGATCTTCCGCACTGCCTCGGCGCCCTGCCGGTGCCCGGCGGGCCTCGGGAGCCCACGGGCCCGGGCCCAGCGGCCGTTGCCGTCCATGATGATCGCCACGTGCCGAAGGCTCTGCTTGTCCATACTTCGATTGTGCGGGTGAGGGTTGAACGGGGTAGGGCGGATGTGTGGCGATTCCGAGGCGGTGGGGTGGTGGGGCTCGAGGGCTTGAGGGCTTGAAATCTGTGTTCTTCTGTTTGATCTGCGGGTGTCCGCTGCGATGACCCTGCGACCTGAAACCTGCTACGTGCTGGCCCTCTGCGGCACCGCGGAGGAACCGCGGTGGTATTCTCTCGATGGTAAGACTGGAGGGTCATGGCCAAGAAACGCTACCGGGTTCTGGCGCCGAGCGCCGTCACGTCCGCCAATATTGCGGCCGGGTTCATGGCCATGGTGGCGGCGGCCGACGGGCGGTTCGAGCTCAGCGTCTACCTGCTGGTGGTGGCCATCCTCTGCGATGTGCTCGACGGCACCATCGCCCGTCTGCTCGGAGCGACCAGCGACTTCGGTCAAGAGATGGACAGCTTCTCCGACGCCATCTCTTTTGGTGTGGCTCCGGCCCTTCTGGTTTACCTGGCGGTACTCAGGCCCCTCGGTTTCTGGGGTCTGATCGTCAGCCTGGTCTATTTGCTCGCCGGGGTCACTCGCCTCACCCGCTTTGTGCTCACCAGCGATGCTCACGACAAGGAGCTGCGCACCACGGGCGCGCCGATTCCTGCCGCCGCCTCGTACCTCATGGCGGCGGTGCTCATGCGCGAAAGTATGTCGGTGCGGGCCGTCGCCCTCGTGGTGCTGGTGATGTCGGTGCTCATGGTGTCGAAGGTCCGCCTTCCCAATCTCAAGGGCAGGAACATCGTCACCGCGATGATGTTGGTCGGGATCGTCAACTACCTGTGGTTCATCTTCCACCCGAGCTGGCTCACCGTCGGATGGTGGAACGTTTGGAACGCCGGCATCCTGCTGGTGGCGAAGGTGCAGAACAACCGTCTGCAGCCTTCCTCGGCGCCATAGGTATCTCCACTTCGGCTCGACGAAGCCCGAATCCATCGCACGGAGAAACCGCAGATAGCCTTGCGATGGAATCTGTGTTTATCTGTGTGATCTGTAGGCGTGATGGGCTGCTCTCCTCGGTGTCGGACCTACCCCAGAATCGTTCGAAACGCCTCCGCCAACGTAGGTGCCTTGAATCGGTAGCCCGACTCCTCGAGGACCTTCGGTGTCGCCCTGGTCGAAGACAGGAGCAGCGCGTCTGCCATCTCGCCGAGGGCGAGCCTGGCGGCGAAGGCGGGTACTGGAAGGATGGCCGGGATCCCGAGGTGTTCGCTGAGCGCACGGGCGAAGCCCTTGCTTGTCACCGCCTCCGGTGCGACGAGGTTGACCGGCCCGTCGATGTCGTCGTGGCTGAGGACGTGGTCGATGGCGCCGACGACATCGTCCATGGCGATCCACGGCCAGAACTGGCGGCCGTTGCCCATGGGGCCCCCGAAGCCGAGCTTGAACGGTGGCAGCATCTTCTTCAGAGCGGCCCCGTCGCCAAGGACCATGCCGAGGCGGAGAAGAACCACCCTGGTCGAATCCGATCGGGCCTCGAGCGCGGCGGATTCCCAAGCGCGCGAGAGGTCGGCGAGAAAACCGGAGCCCGGTTCTGAGGTCTCGGTCAGCTCCTCGTCACCGCGATCGCCGTAGAATCCGGTCGCCGATGCGTTGATGAGCAGCGGAGGTGGGGCGGTTTGCCGCCCGATGGCCTCGACGATGGTCCGAGTGGCATCAAGACGACTCGATCGAAGCTCGTTCTTGACCTGCGCCGTCCACCGCCCCTGACTGATGCTCCGGCCGTTGAGGTTGATGACCGCATCGGCGCCGGAAAGCACCCCGGAATCGAGCTCACCCGCGGGGGGGTCCCAACGTGCTTCGGTCTCGGGCTCGGTGGGCGCACGGCGCACCAGGGTGGTGACGTGAGCGCCCCGTTGACGAAGGTGAGCGACCAGCGCATCGCCGACAAAACCACTCGCACCGGAAATGACAATTCTCATGACCCTAGGGTAGCGCTTCGTCGGGTGGATTCTATTCCAGCTCGGAACCTCGGTCGTGGTCGCCACCCCAATCGCGGGTGTGATCGGCGACGATCTCGGCGAGCGCCTCGATGTGCTCTCGGGAGTCGTTGAGGGCGGGGATGTAGCGATATCCGCTCCCCCCGGCCGCTTCGAAGCGTTCGCGACCTGTGCTCGCCACCTCTTCGAGGGTCTCGAGGCAGTCGGCGGAAAAACCGGGACAGACGACATCCACCCCGCTGAGCCCCGCGCTGCCCCACCGAACCAGCCGATCATCGAGTGCGGGTCGCAGCCAGGGCTCTTTGCCGAACTTGGACTGATAGGCCATGTGCCACCGGCCGGGCGCGAGCTCGAGTCGGGCGGCCAGCAAACGGGTGGTTGCCGCGCACTGCTTCGGGTAGGGATCGCCGGCGTCGGCGGTGCGGCGAGGGATCCCGTGAAATGACATGAGCAGTCGGTCAGGCGGCCCGTACTCTTCCCAGAACGAGCGAATGCTCGATTGCAGGGCCGTCAAGTAGGCCGGATGGTCGTTGTAGTCGAGGACGGTGCGGATCTCCGGGGGTGAAGCCTTGCGGCGGAGAGCCGCACGGACCGCGTCGCAGGTCGAGGCTGTGGTTGCGGTGCTGTACTGGGGATAGAGTGGAAGGACGAGGATCCGCGAGCATCCGGCGTGTGCGAGCTTCTCGAACCCGTCCGCAATCCGTGGCGAGCCGTACCGCATGGCGACCTCGACCGGGACCTCGGTGCCGTGGGCGCCCTCGAGTCGGGTAGCGAGAGCTTCCCCGATGCGCTGGGTGGTGACCACGAGCGGCGATCCCTCGGCGGTCCAGATGGTCCGGTAGAGGCTGGCCGAACGGCGCGGCCGGAATGGAAGGATGAAGAGGTTGCGGATGAGCCACCAGCGTATTCGTGGGAGGTCGACGACCCTCGGGTCGGCGAGGAACTCCCGCAGGTAGGACCGCACGGCTCGGCTGGTCGGTGCGGTCGGCGATCCCAGGTTGGTCAGAAGGACGCCGAACAGCGGCGACGTGTTCTGATCGTCATTGGGAACGGTCGGCATCGCTCCCCGCTGTGACTCTCAGCAGCTCACTGTGCGGTGGGGTCGTCCGCGAAGTCGTTGGGATCGAAGACGTCCATGTCCGGAACCTTGGCCATGATTTCCTTGATCATTTTCTGGTGCTGGACCTCCTCGTCGCGGAGACGCTCGAAGAGCTTCTTGACGGACTTGTCGGAGACCGAGGGGAGCGCATCGTGATAGAACTCGTAGGCCTTGATCTCGGCGTTGAGGGCCACCTCGAGGGCGTCCTGGATCGACATGAAGGCGCGGGCGCCGTCGTAGTCGGGGGCCTCGACGTCGTAGAGCATCGAGGCGTCTGCGGTGGTCGGTTCGCTGCCGAAGAGATCGGAGCGCTGGGCGACGAGGACCTCTGCGTGTTTGACCTCGTTGTCGGACATGAATCGGAAGAACTTGGCGACCTCGGGGGTGCGGTGGGCCTCGAGTTGCTCGGCGAACTCGTCGTACCGCTCCTTGGCCTCCTCCTCGACGGCGATGGCGAGGTCGAGGGTGTCGCGAAGATTGATGGTTGAGAAGTCGATGTCGTGGCTCATCCTGCCTCCAGCCCGTCGCCGGCTGTTGTTCTGGCGACGGTCGTCGGGGGGAACTGTGAACCCGCCGCCTGTGCTTGTCAAGCACCGGTTCGCCAGCGGATCCGCTCCCAGATCGCTCCGGCGGTCCAGCCGAGCGCCATGAAGAGAACCACCGCGCCCGTATGCCACACGAGGACATGGGAGAGATTCGACATGGGGCACAGGAGATGGATGACGGCATCCGATCCGACGGTGGCACCTGCGCCACCGAGAAGACCGGCGGTGGGGGCCCGCAGTGGAAGAGCGCGAAACACCAGCCACAGGGTCACGACAAAGGTTGGAAGGGCCATGGCGATTTCGTGCTTGAAGCAGCCGATCCCGGGGGCGATCCCGCTTCCGGGCATGGCGATGGCGGGGGAGTAGATCGACGTCGCGACACCGACGAAGATCTGCACCGCGAGGGCGGTCACGGCCGCGATGCGGATGGCTCCCCCGGGGATGCCTTCGCCGGGGATGGCCTCGCGCAACGCCAAGCCGATGAGCAGGACGCCAAGCACGAGCTGCAGGGCCGAGCAACCCCAACTGAGCCACAAGGGGAGCTGGTCGATGTCCGTCCGGAGGCTGGCTTTGGCGAGCACGAAGGCGAGCACCACCGCCAGAATGGCCACGGCCAGTATGGTGCGTATCCAGGCCGGGTGGAGCGGGTGGACCGGTTGAAAATCGCTCTCGATGGCCTCGCGCAGGCCGTTGGGGATCGAATCAAGGCTCATCTCGCGCACCCCCCTCGGCCAGCTGTTCTCGGATTTTTTTCAATGCGCGGTGGGCGCGGACCTTGGCGGTTCCCGAAGTGATCCCGACGATCTGCCCGACTTCCTCGAAGCTCATACCCAGCAGGTGGTGGAGGATGAGCACCTCCTGCGACGCTCGCGGCAGGGTGCCGAGCAGCCGCTGCACCGTTGCACGGTCGGCGAGCTGGTCCATTTCCGGTGGCACCGGAACCTCCGGAAGATCTTCGTCGGGCAAGAACTCCTTGCGTCGCCGCATGGAGCGGAGGTGCATCAGAGCGACGTGACGGGTGATGGCGTAGATCCACGGTCGCACCGGCCGCGGCGGGGTGTAGGTCTGCCGCGCGCGGTGGAGTTGGAGGAAGGTTTCCTGAAGCAGGTCCTCGGCCATGGTCTGGTTGCGGACAAAGGTCCATAGGTAACGAATGAGTGGGCGTTTCAGGGCCTCATAGAGTCCCGTAAACGCATCCATGTCCCCCTTCTGATAGGCGATCATCAGCGCGATCAGCTTCTGCTCTTCGGCGCGACGATCGACTGCCATCAGTGGATATGCCTTTCCGTGTCGGGACGTTACGAGCTGAGGCATTATAGCGCGGGCGCGGAATCCGAATTCAGGGTGGATTCCGGACCCCGGGATCGACGACAATGCAGCCATGAGATTTCTGACGGTTAGAAGAATCGCGGTCTCGGCCGGTGTGCGGATGGAATTCCGCCCGGCGACCGATGCCCAGAACGAGCCGGTGGGTCCCACAAGCTCCGGCCGGAGTCGACCATGAAGGCCGGTGAGAACATCCTGATCCTTGGGCTGGGTGGAGTCGGTTTCTACCTGGCGAAGAGGCTGAGCCACGAGGGCCACGCCATCACCATCATCGAACAGTCTCGCCGGGCGATCAGCCGCGCCGACGGTGAGATCGACGCCCGGCTGATCCGCGGCGACGCCACGAGCTTCTCGAGCTGGCTCGAGGCCGGTGCGAAGACGATGGACTACCTGATTGCGGTCACGGATGAGGACTCGGTCAACATTCTGGCGACGCTCATCGCCGATCGCTGCGGAATCAAGCGCAAGATCGCCCGGGTGCGTTCCCTCGGTCTGTGGGAGCGTGATGCGCTGCTCACCGCCGAGGACCTCAAGATCGACTTTCTGATCCGGCCCGAGGAGTTGACCGCGCTCGAGATCGCCCGGCTCCTCAAACTGCGCGCCGGAAACGTGGTGATCGACATCGCCGGGGGTCAGATGCAGGTCGTGGCGACACGGGTCGATGAAGGATCCCCCCTGGCCGGAATCAAGCTAAACGAGCTCTCCAGGAAGTACGACGATTTCTATTTTCGTGTGGTCTCCATCGCCCGCGGCACCAACACCATCATCCCGAGCGGCGACGAGGAGCTGCGGCCGGGAGACAACGCGTTCATCCTGGCCAGGGAAGAAGACCTGCCGCAGTTGATGGAGTTCGCCATGGTCTCGGACGATCGTCGCCACCGGGTCATGATCATCGGTGGGGGGATGGTCGGCAGCCGGGTCGCCGAACTCCTCGAGGACACCTTCCCGGTGCGCCTCATCGAGCGCGATGAGAGGCGTGCCGAAGAACTGTCGCACAGCCTCAAGAAGACCGAACTCCTGCACGGCGACGCCTCGGACGGCGGCACCATGCTCCAGGCCGGGCTCCTGGAGATGGACACCATCATCGCCTCCACCGCGAACAACGAAACTAACATCATGTCGTGCCTGTTGGCAAAGAACGTGATCCGGGACCGGGAGGGCGAGGATCGGGCCAGACACACCAGAACCATTGCCCTGGTCGGGCGTGAAGAGTATCTGGTTCTGGCATCAACCATGGGGGCCGATGTCGTGCTCAGCAAGAAGGTCCTGGCCGCCAACGAGATCCTCAAATACATCCGCCGCGGTCAGTTGCTCTCGGTGGCCCACCTTCACGGTTTCGAAGCCGAGGTGGTCGAGGCGGTCGTCGGCCGCAATGCTCCCATCACGCGGGTGGCCCTTTCCAACACCGCCGGTCTCAAGGGTCGGATCATCATTGGTGGATTCCTTCGAGATGACGAGTGGCAGACCGCGGTGGGCGCCACCCACCTCGAGCCCGGCGACCGGGTGATCGCAGTTTGTACATCCGACAACCTCCGAGAACTCCAGAGGATGATTCTCGGGTGATGCTTCGATGAATTTCCGCGCCATCGCCTATGTCATGGGAACGCTGCTGCTCGTCACCGGCGGCGCGCTGGTGGTCCCCGCGCTGTGTGCCTTGATCTATGGCGAAGGCGACTTCGTCGCCCTACTGGTGTCGGCCGTGATCGCCGGCGCGATCGGTCTTCCCCTGCGACTGCGGTTCGCCCGCGGCGCCGTTCTCGAAACCAGGGATGCCATCGTCATCGCCGCCTTCGGTTGGATCATCATTTCGGCGGTCTCGGCGCTGCCATTCATGATCCACGGCTCGATCCCGTCGTTCACCGACGCCTTCTTCGAGATGATGTCGGGCTACACCACCACCGGCGCCACCATCCTCACCGACATCGAGACCGTTCCACACGGTCTGCTCTTCTGGCGCAGTCAGACTCACCTGCTCGGCGGCATGGGCTTTCTCACGCTGACCATCATCTTCCTGCCCCACGGGATGGGTGGTCTGCGGATCTTCCGCGCCGAGTCGAGCCCGGGCCAGGTGATCACCAAGGAGCGGTTCACGGCGCGCAACCGCGACGCGATCCTCTACCTGTGGGTGATCTACCTGGCGCTCAACGCGCTCCAAATCGTGCTCATGTGTCTCGGCGGGATGTCTCTCTTCGACTCGTGTTGCCACGCCTTCGGCACCGTCTCGACCTCGGGTTATTCCCCCTACAACTCCAGTATCGGCCACTACAACAACGCCTACTTCGACTGGGTCATCATCGTCTTCATGTTTCTCGGCGGTGTCACCTTCATGCTCTACTACCACGCCTTCCGCGGCGATTGGAGGACGCTCAGGGTCAACACCGAGCTCCGCTGGTACCTCGGTTTCATGGCCGTGCTCTGCGGCAGCGTGACCTGGGTCCTGTGGCGGGACGGCACCTACGATTTTCCCGATGCGCTGCGGTACGGCGCCTTCCAGGTGACCTCGTTGCTCACCACCACCGGTTTCACGACCGCCGACTACGAGCTGTGGCCCCAGGCCGCGCAGATGATCCTCGTGGTGGTCTGTTTCATCGGCGCCTGTGCCGGTTCGACCACCAGCGGCATCAAGGTCGTCCACTATGTTCTGATCTGGAAGTTCATGGTCGGCGCCATCAAGAAGATCTTCTTTCAGCCCCTGTCGGTCCTCTCGGTGCGCATCAATGGCCACCCGGTTGAAATAGGTGTGGTCTACCTCGCGGTGTGCTACTTCATCGTCAACGTCTTCATGGTGCTCATCGGCGGTTGCGTCATGGTGCTCATCGACGACATGGACGCCATCACGGGGATGAGTTCGGTGATCGCGGCGCTGATGAACATCGGGCCCGGATTCGGGGCGGTGGGGCCGTCCGAGAACTTCGCCTTCATCTCCGATGCAGGCAAGTGGTTCCTGGCCTGGAACATGCTCGTCGGCCGGCTGGAGATGTTCTCGGCCCTGGTGATCTTCTACCCCTCGTTCTGGCGGCGGTGAGCGCCCCAGGACCTCATGACCCCACGACGTCAAGATCTCATGACCGGCGCACACTGTCTGGTGGCGTGGTTTCGCTCGAACGCCCGTTCGCTTCCGTGGCGGACGGTGCCGCGCGACCCCTACCGCTCGCTGGTCTCGGAGTTGATGGCCCAGCAGACACAGCTCGACCGCGTCGTGCCGCGGTTCGAGGCGTTCGTGCGCCGGTTTCCGAATTTCCGCGCACTGGCCGCGGCGTCGCAGGAAGAAGTGCTCGAGGCATGGTCGGGGCTCGGCTACTACCGGCGGGCGCGTCTGCTCCATCGGTTGGCGCTCGAGGTTGCAGCCGGCGGTGGCGAACTGCCGTCCTCGGCTGCCGAGCTCGAGCGGCTGCCCGGCATCGGGCCCTACACCGCGGCGGCGGTGGCGTCCATGGTCTTCGGCGAGGCGGTCCCTTTGATGGACGGCAACATCGCCCGGGTTGGCGCGAGAGTGCTGGCCTCGGCCGATGATCCGCGCAGGAAAGAGGGTCGAGCAGCCGTCCTCGAGTGGGTGCGCGGGTTGATGGAGGGCGCCCCCCCCGGCGATGTCAACGAGGCTCTGATGGAGCTCGGGGCGACGGTGTGTACCCCCAACCAGCCGGATTGTGCCCGCTGCCCTCTGACCGAGGGTTGTCGCGCCCGGTGTGAGGGCGATCCGACCGCCTACCCGCCACCGAGGCAGACCCGGGCCGTCGTCGACCTGCGTTGGCTGGTCGTGGTTGTCGAAGATCCCAAGCGGCGCTGGTTGCTGCGACAGGTGACCGAGGGTCCGATCCTCCGCGGTCTCTGGTTGCCGCCGTTCGCCGAAATCGACAGCGGCCGTCCTCTCGAACAACAGGCCCTCCGACTCCTCCCCTTCGACGTGACCCCGCCCATCGTACTTTCGAAGCCGATCAGGCACTTCATCACCCACCGGAGGATCGAGGTCACACCGGCACGAGCGGTCATCGATCATCCGGTGACTGTGACCAAAGGGTGGTCGTGGGCCGATCCGGCAAACCCTGAGCTCCCGACATCCTCGCTCCTCGGCAAGCTGCTGAAGTCGGTTTCTTGACAGCCTGGTCTCGCACGACGTCCAACTCCCTGTCGTCAGGATTTTGTTGAGGATCCTCATGGTCAGCAGAATGAGAGCTGCAATTCGATGCCTCGTAGACCATCGCTATCGCAATCGAACATCCCAGAAGGGGGTGCCTGCGGACGCGTACGTGGCCGGAAATCGATCCCGATATCGATGGCGATAGCGATCGCGATTGTCCTCGAAACGTCGATGTCAACGGATACAACACGGCCGGACCGAAATGAATGACGGTTCATTTCTCCTGGTATACTGCCACGGTGCGGCAATACTCTCGAGTTCAACTTTTTTCTTGATCCGTCGGGGTCGTGAGGAGGAGCCATGGATCACGCCACCGCTTCATCATTTCTTGGAATCTCCGGCGTTGTGTGGTTTTGGTTGCTCACCATCGTCGGTGTCGGCGCGGTGGTGTTTTCGCTGAGCCGCCGGTTCAGCCTGCTCACGATGGGGAGGGCGGAGAATCGATTCGATCGGCTTGGCGAACGGTTCAAACATGTCCTGGTCTATGCGTTCGGCCAGAAGAAAATGTTCGATGACCCCTTTGCCGGGATCTATCACCTCTTCATTTTCTACGGCTTCCTGGTGGTCAGCCTCCGAACCGTGACCATGGTGATCGAGGGCCTCTTTGCGGGTTGGGAGCTGCCGTTGCTCCACACCGGTGTCGGCCACGCCTACCTCTTCTCCAAGGACATCTTCGAAGCGCTCGTGCTCCTCGGACTCGTCTTCGCGGTGTGGCGGCGCGGAATCCAGCGTAAGGACAGAATCATCCAGTCGAGGGGCGCCTGGATCGTCATCGGCCTGATTGCCATCCTCATGGTCACCGACCTGGCATCGGAAGGGGCGAGGATCGCGGCCGGCGCACTCGGCGGCAGCTATCTGCCGATATCGGCGCTCTTCGGCTCGCTCTTCGCCGGTTTCTCCGAGAGCACCCTCCAGGCCGTCTACAGCTGGACGTGGTGGATCCACCTCATCACTCTCTACGTCTTTGCCAACGAGCTCCCGTACTCCAAGCACTTTCACGTCTACACCTCGATCTTCAACGTCTTCTTCGCAAACCTCGACCCCCCCGGCAAGCTGCCGACCATGGATCTCGAGGATGTCGATGAGAACACCCGTTTCGGGATCTCCACCATCACCGACTTCACCTGGAAGCAGATGCTCGACATGTACACCTGCACCGAGTGCGGGAGGTGCCGCGAGTTCTGCCCCACCACCCTGACGGGAAAACCGTTGCAGCCGGTCTTGTTCCTCAAGTCCGTCCGCGATCAGCTCTACAGCGAGCAGAAGGAGTTGCTCGTCAGCCCCGGAGAAGAGGTCAGGAGGTCGGAGCTCGAGTTGGTTCCGGTGGTGGTCGACCCTGACGTGATCTGGGCGTGCACCACCTGTCGGTGGTGTGAACGCGCGTGTCCGCTGGACATCAGCTATGTCGACAAGCTGATCGAGATGCGCCAGAACCTCGTGCTCGAGAAGGCCGAGTTCCCGGAGGAAGCCCAGGCCGCGTTCCGAGGGTACGAGGTGAACGGAAACCCGTGGCAGCTTCCAGCCGAGGAACGCGCCGACTGGGCCGACGGCCTCGACATCCCACTCGCGTCCGAAGCGGGGGGTGATTTCGACTACCTCTTCTTTGTCGGTTCTCCGGGCAGCTATGACGACCACGGCAAGAAGGTCTCGAGGGCGCTAGCAATAATCCTCAAAGAGGCCGGTGTGAAGATCGCCATCCTCGGCCCGGAGGAGGCCTCCACCGGCGACGCCGCCCGTCGCCTGGGTAACGAGTACCTCTTCCAGATGCTCGCCATGCAGAACGTCGAGGTCATGAACACCTACGGCGTCAAGAAGATCGTCACCAACTGTCCGCACGTTTACAACACCCTGGCCAACGAGTATCCGGACTTTGGCGGCCACTACGAAATCGTCCACGGGACCCAACTGGTGGCCGATCTCGTCCGTCAGGGTCGGGTCAAGCTGACGAAGGCCGCCGATCTCGATCTCGCCTACCACGACCCCTGCTACCTGGGCCGAACCACCGGCGAATACGATGCGCCGCGGTTTCTGCTCAACGCGGTGCCGGGTCTGACTGTGCGCGAGGCCGAGCTCAATCGCGACCGTTCCATGTGCTGCGGCGCCGGCGGGGGTCGCATGTGGCTCGAGGAGAATCTCGGCGAGAGAATCAACCAGATGCGCTTCGATCAGCTGCGGGCCACCGGCACCGCGGAGGTGGCCGTCGCCTGTCCCTATTGCTTCTCCATGCTCTCGGATGCCCAGCAAGAGGGAGGGCTGGAGGATGCTCGGACCTTCGATGTGATCGAGTTGGTGGCCAAGGCGATCGACGTGTAGTCTGTTTTCAGACGTCGGGGTCGCCCGGTCGGATCGCGGTTGGGAAGTGCGGGCCCGAGCCTCGGCCGCGACAGAGAAAGCAATTCGTTGCACCGTAGGACCAAAGAAACTATATTGAGGATGTCTTCGATTAGTTCAAGTGGACCGAAAGTGGGTGAACGACAGGCGTGTCCGGGTTCGAAATGGCGTACTGTGAGTCGTTGATTCTCCGCCCTGTTGTTGGGCGACGAGTCGTCGCATGATTGAAAACTGAACAGCCCTTGGATTGCGACGGGGTCTGCTTCTTTTCGACCTTGCCTACGGGTTGGAGCGGGTGGTGACTGGGGGTGGGATGTGGCCAGAAATTTCAACAAGCGAAACCTGACAACCGGGGATATCGCCAAGCTGTGCGGAGTCAACTTCCGGACGGTCATTCGGTGGATCCAACGCGGACATCTGAAAGCGTTTCAGCTGCCTGGGCGAGGTGACAACCGGGTCCAGGTTGCGGACTTCATCAGCTTCCTCAAAGAGAACAACATGCCGATCCCGGAGGAGCTCATCCCCGATGTTCAGCGGGTTCTCATCGTCGAGGGCGAAGAGAAGGTCGCAGGGGCCATGGAGAAGGCGCTCCGAGGCGCCGGTTTCGACACTCAGGTCGCCACCGACGGTTTTCAGGCGGGCGCCCTTGCCGGGTCATTCGATCCGGGTGTGATGATCGTCGACGTGGGGATGAAGGGCGTGGATGGGCCTCAAGCCATCAAGGTGATTCGGAGCGACGCCCGCCTCGGCCTCGCCAGGGTCATCGCCCTGACGCCGCCGACAACGAGCAAGAAGAAGCGGGAGGAACTGCTGGCGGCCGGGGCCGACGAGGTCTTCAATCGGACCGTGAAGGCGACCGAGTTGGCCAAGAGTGTGGCCGGGAACATCGACCTCGCGTAGCCGTCACGGCGCGAGCGATAGATCGACCCGGTTCTCCGGACCCTCCCAAACGCTGACCATGAGCAACTCGCCGCCGAGGGCGGCGAGTTGCGGAGCAAGATCTTCGGCGAGCACCTCTGCGATCCGTTCCGCTGAGGGAGTCGGCCGGCCGATCTCGGGGTGGAGGTTGAGGTCGCTGTCCCGCAGCGGTTTCGTCACTTCGTTGAGCACCCTGTGGACGTCGTGAAAGTCGAGGGCGAAACCCTCGGCGTTGAGGCTGTCGGATCCGACCCGGATTGCCACCCCCCAGAGGTGGTCATGCGATTCCTCGGGCAATCCCCGGTAGCTGGTCAGGGCGTGGCGGGCGCTGAACGTCGTCCGCGAATGGATGATCCAGCGACGCATCTCAGCCCGCGGCCTGATTCGCCCGCTGGGTTCCGGGCGCCCGCAGCACGAGGAGCTCCCGTCGGATTCGGGACCGCTCGATCTCTGAATCGCTGAGGCCGATGCCGCGAAGTACCTGCTTGACGCTGGTGGTCGGGCCGGCCGCCTGCCGGACATTGAGGTCGATGGTCAGGCTCCCGTCCGAGAGGACCGTCCATCTGAGGATGGCGTCAGAGACCGCCTCGTCGAGCCCGGACGCCTCTTCGGGCCACTCATCATTCGTCCGTGGGGCGATACGGTACCTCGAGGCGGAGACCATCTTGCCCAGCGACGGCGCTCCCTGGAACAACGGTTTGACATCGATGATCTCGATCCCGTGGGGCAGGAGCCGGTTGATCGCGGTGACGTGCTGTTGCCGAACCTGCGAGGTGCAATCGACGTCGAAGAGTTCGGCCTCGCCCTCGTGGCCGACGCCGAGCGCCGGCCCCATGGAGAGTCGGATGTGCGGGTTGTAGCCTTCGGTGTATCGGATGGGAACCCGACCCGCTCGAAGAGCTCGTTCGAGGGCGTCCATGATCTGGCGGTGCGACAGGTACCGGGCATCGCCGAGCTTGGTAAAGCTGAATCGATAGCGCCGGTGGACGGGAGGCTGGACGTCATTCCTCGCCGGCGGCGGAGTGCGGGGCGCCGGCCGGAGCTTGTAGGCTGCCGCCTTGGGATGGTCCCCCTCGGGCAGGGCCTCACCGAGCAGGGGGAGGCTGCAGGCCGCGAGTTGGGTGTCCTCGCCGTCGCCCGGGATGCCGCATCTGAAGCAGCGCCCCCACTTGCAATCCTCCGTGTCGGCTTCGCGGACGGCGCGCCTCCACTCGGCCTTGAGGTATCCCTTGCGGACCCCGGCGTCGATGACATCCCAGGGAAGCTCGTCTGCAGGCTCGCGTACACCGAGTTCTCGCTCCATGTCGACGTGGGTGTCCGCCACCGCCTGACGCCAGGCGTCGAGGTTGAGGAAATCGTTCCAACCGTCGAAGATCGCCCCGAGATCGTGTGCGCGCTCGATGGTTCGGCTGAGCTCGCGACCGCCCCGCGACAGCAGTGCCTCGAGGACCGCCTCGTCGGGGTTCGACCAGGTCAGGCGAGTGCCCTTGATGCGGCGGAATCGGCTCCGGAGCCAACCGATCCGGCGGTGCTGTTCATCGGCATCGATGAAAGGCTGCCACTGGAACGGAGTCCATGCCTTGGGGATGAAGCAGCCGACGGAGACTTTGATCTGGACCTTCCGACCACGGATCCGTCGTCCCGTCTCCGCCAGATCTTCGGCGAGGACGGCAAGTTCCTCGAGATCGTCGTCGGTTTCGGTGGGCAGACCGATCATGGCGTAGACCTTGATCGCGTTCCATCCCTTGGCAAAGGCGGCCTCGGCGGCCTTGATCATATCCGCGTTGGTGAAGGTCTTGTTGATGACCCGCCGAAGCCTGTCGGAACCGGTTTCCGGAGCGAAGGTGAAACCCGACTTTCGAACCCGCGAGACCGCCTCGGCGAGCCCCACCGAGAAGGCGTCGGCGCGCAGGCTGGGCAGGTTCACCGAGACCCGGCGCTCCTGGAGTGCATCGGCAAGGTGGTAGACCAGGGGCTCCACCTGCGAGTAATCGGCGGTGGAGAGGCTGAGCAGACCGACCTCCTCGAAGCCGGTCTCGCCGATCTGCTTCTCGACCCGTTCGACCACCTTGGCCGGGTCGTGCTCGCGAACCGGACGGTACCAGTAACCCGCCTGACAGAAGCGACACCCCTGGGTGCAGCCGCGCATGATCTCGAGACCCAGCCGGTCCTGGATCACCCCCGCAAAGGGAACGATGGGCACATCGGGTTGGTCGGCGAGATCGAGGCGGTCGACCCACACTCTTTTGACCGGGAACGGCACCCCTTCGGGCTCGACCCACGAACCCGGCCGGTCGGAGGTGGCCTGAGTCCAGGTGTAGAAACGCGGGACGTAGACCCCCTCGACCACCGCCAGACGGTGCAGCAGACGGGTGCGGTCCTCGCCGGCCGCCCGGCCGTCGCGGATGGCGTCGAGTATGGTGTCGAGGGCGGCCTCGGCGTCTCCGATGAGGATGGCGTCGAAGAAGTCGGCCACGGGCTCAGGATTGGCCGTGCACGGACCGCCGCCGATGACCAGCGGTTCGGATTCGCTGCGCTCGTCGGCGCGGCGCGTGATCCCGGCGAGATCGAGGACGTAGGGGACGTTGATGTAGTTGAGCTCGGACTGGAGCGAGATCCCGACGACGTCGAAATCGGCGACCGAGCGGTAGGACTCGAGGGTGTAGAGCGGGATCTCGGCCTCGCGAAGCGCCTGGGCCATGTCGGGCATGGGCGCGAAGGTCCGCTCGGCAAGGGCGTCGTCGCGGCGATTGACGAGGTGGTAGAGGATCCGAGTGCCCTGGTGCGACATCCCGATCTCATAGGCGTCCGGGAAGGCCAGCGCCACCCGAAGCGCGACGCTGTCCCACGGCTTGCGGGTCAGGTTGCGCTCGAGGCCGAGATAGCGCGACGGGCTCTGGACGGTGGGCAGGATTTCGTCCAGTCGCGCGCGAAGGGTCAGCGGGTCGATGGAAATCAAGAGCACTCCTCGTCTGTGGCGGCTCAATATATACCAGGTCTCAACAGTAGTGGGGATTGGAATCATCCCCGGGGGCCGGTATCCGTATCCGTTTCCGTGTCCGCGGCAGGGACCGTGTCCGTATCCGTGTCAGCTCTAACCAGGTGACGCGTCGCGCTGGAGTGTACCGAGATCAACGCGTGCGGCGGCGCGTGCCTGGCTCTCTTTTCGTTCGACGAAAAGGTGCCTGGCAACGCACGGGAAGGGCGAAGAAAGAACCGGGCTCGGTACCGCGCGTCGGAATACACGAGCCCCGGCCTTCTGGTCCGCCTTCGGCGACCCAGCGTCGCACGAGCAGCGCGGTCGCTTGGGTGGTGTATTGGAGGGCTGCGACCGCGCTGCTCGCGCGCCGGCGGCCTCCTTCTGAGCCGGAAGAGCCGTTCTTCGAGGCGCTACCCGAGGGTTGCCCGGCATCGGCATTGTGCGTAGCGCGTCGCGAAACCGGATGGCCGAACCAGCACAATGCCGTGCCCGGCACGCCCCGTTTGGCACCCTTTCCGCGTTCTTTCGGGGGGCAGGGCGACGGGTTGAGGTGGCGTCCCGCATGCTCTGGAGGAATCGCTTGTTTGGCCTCGAACGGGGTGCCGCTTTTAGCATTGTTCGGCGGGTGCTTTCGAATGCTTGGAGGCGCGTTGGGGCGGAACAATGCTAAGGGTGGCTCCCGCGGCCAGTCGCGTTGAGAGGATCATGTTCGGAGGCGCATTCCCGGACCCGTTGCCCACATCGCGCTGCCGGAGACCCTTACTCCCCGCCAATCCCAAACGCCCCGAGGATCTCCCTGGCCGCGGCGGTGGCGGTGGTCCTGCCCTCAACGACATCGCGTTCGAGGATTTCGACCGTGCTGACGACCTCCGGGTGTTCGCGTACCGCGGCTCTCAGACCCTCGTCCACCAGCGACCACATCCAGTGGAGGGCCTGGCCGCGACGGGTTGCCTCGAGTTGACCGTTCCCCTTCATCAACCTGTGGTGTTCGACGATGATCTCGTGGATCTCGTCGAGGCCGTCGCCGGTGACGGCGCTCGAGGTGACCACCTTGGGCGCCCACTGGTCTTCGGCTGCCGGCCGGAGGATCTGCAGCGCACTCTCGAACTCCGCCCGCGCTCGATCGGCGGCGGCGCGGTTGTCGCCGTCGGCCTTGTTGATGGCGATGAGATCGGCGAGCTCGAGGATGCCGCGCTTGATCCCCTGGAGCTCGTCGCCGGCGCCGGCAAGCTGGAGCACGAGGAAGAAGTCCACCATGTCGGCGACCGTGATCTCGGATTGGCCGACGCCGACGGTCTCCACCAGCACCATGTCGAAGCCGGCCGCCTCGCAGATGAGGATCGACTCGCGGGTCTTACGGGCCACTCCGCCGAGGGAACCGCCCGAGGGGGAAGGTCGGACGAAGGCGTCGTCACTCCGTGAGAGCTGTTCCATGCGGGTTTTGTCGCCGAGGATTGAGCCTTTGGACACCGAGGAAGATGGATCGACGGCGAGTACCGCCACCCGATATCCGACCTCGATGAGCCGCAGACCGAAGGCCTCGATGAAGGTGCTCTTACCGACCCCCGGGACGCCGGTGATTCCGATCCTGTAGGCCCCGCCGGATCCGGGGAGGATCTCTGTCAGGAGTTCCTGAGCCTGGCGCCGGTGATCCGGTCTGTTCGACTCGATCAGAGTCAGTGCCCGCCCGAGAACCGCCCGGTCGCGGCCACGAATCCCGGCCGCCAGTGATTCGGTGGTATCTGTGGTCTGCATTCAAACCAAGCCTACGCGGGATGAGCGATATTTCAACCTCGGGAACGCGCCTTGCGATGGTTGGCTTTCCTCTATTTCAATTCGTGGGTGGACAGCAAGGGGCTGAACACCCGCAAATTGAATTGAGACTTGGTGTAGAATTCGCGCCATGAAGCTTGCCTACTTCGGGACTCCCGATTTTGCCGTGCCGACACTCAATGCGCTGGCTGAAAGCCGGCATGAGGTCGTTCTCGTGGTCTCCAAACCCGACAAGCCCGTGGGTCGACACAAGGTCATGACCGCGCCACCGGTCATCGAGGTGGCGGGCCGACTCGATCTGCCGACTCTGCAGCCCAAGGGGATGAAGGGCGGCTCGTTCAACGAGTCCCTCGTGGAATGTGGGGCCGAGATTGCGGTCGTGGTGGCGTACGGAAAGCTGATCCCGGACGATCTCCTGGCGGTTCCCCCGCGCGGCTTCATCAATCTCCACCCGAGCCTCCTGCCGCGGCATCGGGGGCCGTCACCGATTCAGTGGACCCTGGTGTGTGGCGACCGCACCACCGGCGTCACCACCATTCAGCTCGACGAGGGGATGGACACCGGACCGATTCTGCTTCAGGAACGGTTGGCCATCAATCCCACGGATACCGCCGAAACCCTGTCGCCTCGTCTGGCCGAGCTCGGCGCGAAGCTCATGGTCGCGACCCTCGATGCCCTCGAGGAGGGAACCGTCACGCTCAGACCGCAACCCGAAGACGGGTCCAACGTGACCCCCATGCTGCGGCGCAACTTCGCCAAGGTCGACTGGACCATGCCCTCTCGCCAGCTCGTCAACCGCCTCCGGGGTTTCACACCCTGGCCGGGGCTCTACACCAAGTTCCGCGGCGGCCGGCTCAAGATCTTCGGTCTCGAAGAAGTCCGTCCCGCGCCCTCGGGAAAAGAGGATGCTGGGACCGTGCTCGAGGCCGGCCCGCCGGGCATCGTGGTCCGTTGCGGCCGCGGTTCGGCGGCGCTGATCACCGAGATGCAGCGCGAAGGCCGCCGCCGGCTTCCCGCCGACGCCTTCCTGATCGGTGAGCGGGTGAGCCGTGGCGAAGTCTTCGGGTGACCGTCTTCGAGCCGCGCGTCTCCTGATCCGGGTCGAGGATGGCGCCTTTGCCTCCCGCCTGCTCGAGCGAGACGCGTCACCCGGGGTCAGGGTGCGGGTTCTGGGGGTTCTTCGTTGGCAGCGCGCGCTTGATGAAGCTCTGGCACCCTTCCTGAAACGACCGCTGGATCGGCTGGACCCGGAGGTCCGCGTCGCCCTTCGGATGGGGTGTTTCGAGGTGCGGCATCTCGGCGTGCCCGGGCCGGTGGCCACCGATGAGATGATCCACCTGACCCGACGGTTGGGCAAATCCTCGGCGACCGGAATGGTCAACGCGGTCCTGCGCCGGGTGGTGGCGACCGAACCGGCCATCTCTCCCCCCGACCTCAGGTGGTCACACCCGGAGTGGGTGTGGCGCCGGTGGGAGGAGCGCTTCGGCGCCGAACCGGCGGAGGCTGCCATGGCGGCGGCGCAGGAGCCCGCATCGCCGTGGGTCTGGTTTGTCGATGACCGGTCGAAGGCCGATGCCGAGGAAGCCGGCGTCGTGCTCCAACCGCACGTTTGGTGTCCCGAAGCGTGGACTGCAACCGTGGGGCGGCCGGAGCTGATGGCTCGGATCCGGCGGGGCGTGGCGGTTGTGCAGGATCCGAGCTCGCAGATGGTGGCGCGGATCGCGGTGAGCTTGGCGGATGGAACCGGACGTGCAGCCGATCTCTGCGCCGCGCCGGGTGGGAAGACTGCGCTGATGCGCAGGCTCGGTCGGTGGAGTGTCCTCGTCGCTGGCGATCGGAGCCCGGCCAAGACGGCGCGTCTCCACCGTCGGTTGGGTGGGATTCCCATGGTGACGGCCGATGCGGTTCGACCGGCTCTGGCCGACGGTGCGTGGGACATCGTGCTCCTCGATGCCCCGTGCAGCGGGACCGGGACCTTTCGCAGGCACCCCGAGCTCAAGTGGCGCCTCGATCCCGGAGCCCTCGGGGAAGCGGCGAAACACCAGCGGCCGATGATCGACGCCGCCCTCGGTCTCCTGGCTCCAGGAGGGGTTCTCGTCTATGCCACCTGTTCGGTGGAGCCGGAAGAGAATGAAGACCACTTCGAGAACCTGCCGGATGGTTTTGATCGGGCGGCGATGGACGATCACCTTTCGGAGGGCACTCCCTGGATCGAAACCAGCGCCGACGGAGTCAGGATTTTGCCGCACGAGCACGGCGACGGCTTCACCATGCATGCTCTGCGGCGTCGCTCCTGAAACACAAAGATCACGAAGAACCACAAGGAAACCACAAGGGACATCCTATTGACTCATCGCAGGGGTTCAGGAGGGAGTTCGCGTCGCGGTTGAGAGGGAAAGGCCGGGTCAATATTGCGACGCGTTGTGTGACCTTTGTGGATCTTTGTGCCCTTCGTGTTTCAAAAAACGACCGTGTTGCCCATCAGCATCGAGCCGTTCTACTCCGCCAGCTCGGCCTCGATCTCTTCCCACTCTTCCATGAGCCTGGCGACCTGGGCTTCGAGATCGGCTCGCTCCTGTTGCATGGCGCGGATCTTCGATGCCTCGGTGTCGTCGAAGAAACCATCCTGACAGAACGCGGTATCGATGGCTTCGACTCTCGCCTCGGCCTTCTCAACGGCGGCGGTGACGACTTCGAGCCGGAGGGCGAGGTCTTTCCGCCGTTTGGCCTCCTTCCGGGCATCCTTGTCGGGAGGCTGGGAATCGCGGGCCGCGGCGCCCTTCCTTCGCTGACGCTTGGCCCGCAGCGTCGCGGCCTCGGCGTCGAGGTGGTCGTCGCCGCAGTTCGCGAGATACTCATCGTAGGTCCCGGGGTAGTCGTTGAGGCGGGTGTCGGTGATCTCGAGGATGCGGCTGGCAAGCTGCGACACGAACCAGCGATCGTGCGCGACGAAGATCAGGGTGCCGTCGTACACCTTGAGCGCATCGACCAGAGCCTCGATGGCCTCGAGGTCGAGATGGTTGGTGGGCTCGTCGAGCACCAGCACGTTGGGGTGGTCGACGGCGAGTCGGGCGAAGATCAGCCGTGCGGCTTCACCGCCTGAGAGGCTCGCGACTTTCTTTTCGACCTCGTCGCCTGAGAAGAGAACCTTGGCGAGCTGAGCCCTTACCCAGCCGATGGTCTGACCCGGACAGGCCGCGCCGAGCCAGCTCTCCACCGTGCCGTCGGAACCCGCCAGGAGCTCGCGGTGGTCCTGGGCGAAATACCCGGGAAAGACCTGATGACCCCACTCCACGGTTCCGGCGTCGGCGTCGAGGTGGCCCATGATGATCTTGAGCAGGGTGGACTTGCCGATCCCGTTGGGCCCGATGACCGCCAATCTGTCACCGCGGCGAAGGTTGAGAGAGACCCCGTTGAGGACCAGTTTCTCGCCGAAGGACTTGGAGATGGAATCGATCTCGAGAACCTGCTTGCCACTCGGCCGCTGCTGGGTGATGTTGAAGATGGGGTAGCGCCTTGACGACCGCGGGAGACGCTCGATCACCAGCTTCTCGATCTGCTTGACCTTGCTCTGGGCCTGACGGGCCTTCGTGTTCTTCGCCCGAAAGCGGTCGACAAAGGCCTGGTGGCTGGCGATCTCCTTTTCGCGCTTTGCGATCTCCGCCTCTTTGCGAATCCTTTCCTGTTCCTTGGCCGCGGTGAAGGCGGTAAAGTTTCCGGTGTAGAGGGTCACCGTCTCGTAGTCGACATCGAGGATGTGGGTGCAGACGTTGTTCAGGAATCGGTGGTCGTGGGAGATCACCACCGCACAGCCGGGGTAGTCGAGGAGAAACTTCTCGAGCCACCGTATGGAGAGGATGTCGAGGTGGTTGGTGGGCTCGTCGAGGAAGAGGCTGTCGGGGTCCGAAGCCAGCACCCGGGCCAACAGAACCCTGAGCTTGAAACCCCCTGAAAGCGTGGACAGTGGTTGTCGGTGTTGCTCGGAGGGGATTCCGAGGCCCTCGAGAATCTCGCCCGCCCGGGCTTCGAAGGAGTAGCCGTCGAGGCTGACGACGATGTCTTCGAGCTCGGCGTAGCGGTCGGCGTCGAAATCGGTGTCGGCCTGCTCGAGAACGGCGTGTTTGTCGGTCATG
>Ga0316187_10000796_pt1 | contig 25912 bp, 19 predicted proteins | sample CroRivburrow1_MG_FD_204927 | JGI IMG/M metagenome (GOLD analysis project Ga0316187, IMG submission 204927) | Coastal sediment microbial communities from Maine, United States - Cross River worm burrow 1 | ecosystem: Environmental > Aquatic > Marine > Coastal > Sediment | place: USA: Maine...
CACTTTCAGGACCTGCTCAATAACATCTCTTACACATTCATCCCCACTATACCTGTGCGATATGTAATCGCATACCTCTTTGACTTCCTGCACCGCATCCTGCGGGCATGAGGCGATAGCTGCTAATTTCATAGCCGGAATATCCGGCAGATCGTCACCCATATAAAGAACATTTTTGGAATCGATGTTGTGCTTGGATAAATAGGCTTTAAAAGGCTCTTCTTTATGGGCCGCTCCAAGATAAATATCCGTAACGCCAAGTCCTTTCAGTCTTACTCTTACGCCTTCATTAGTCCCTCCTGAGATTATACAGACATTATACCCTTTTTGAATTGCCGTTTTCAGGGCGTATCCATCTTTTACGCTCATTTTACGAAGCAATTCCCCCTCTGAGGTAATTAGCACATTGCCATCTGTAAATACCCCATCTACGTCAAATACAAATGTTGTAATATCCTTTAAAATTTGTTTATAGCTTTTTCCCATGGGTTTTTTGAATTGAATTACTTAATACAGAATAGATATTCTTATGACTTTCCTTTTTTAACAGATCGAGGTGCTGATCAATAGTGGTCTGATCATGACGCATAGCCGGACCTGTCTGGGCAATGAGAACGGACATTTCTGTTGCTTTTTTAGCTGTTTCCAGAATAAGGGGATTTAAAATATTAAAAGAGACCCCCGCCTCGTTACAGATATCATGCCCGATTAGATACAAATGATTGGTAAAGTTGTTGACAAAAACTGCAGCCAAATGCACTAATTTACGCTGATCAGAGGTCATTATTTGTACCTGATTGGAAATGGTTTTCGCAAGCTCTTTAAGAACATCATGGTCTTCACTATTTTCTGCTTCAATACAGATTGGGACTTCACTAAAGTCAACTTTTCGCTCTTTGCTGATAGTTTGCAAGGGATAAAAAACACCTCTTCTTGCCGAAGCTGGAAGTGCCGATAAGGGCATGGTTCCTGAAGTGTGCACCACCAGACCTGATTTATTTTTAAAATGTTGTGCTACAGTCTCTATGGAATCATCATTTACAGCGATAATATAAATATCTGCATCTGAAATATGTTCATAGTCTGTTGTGGTTTCCGGACAATTTTTAAAAGGCGTTAATTTTTTTTTATCGCGACCTATGACTTGAATTATTTTAACCCCCTTTTTGTTATGCATAGCAGTAAAAAGCTGCTGTGCAACATTTCCGGTGCCCGTAAGTACTATTGAAAGCATGTTCAAAAGTACAATATTTATAATGTTAAGCTCACTTTAAAAATTAACAATATTGTTTAACTTTTTAAGACCGTAAGTGCAATTGTAAATCACAAAAAGGCCTTACTTTTGCCTCCGGAATTCAAATTTATCTCTATTAAGATGAAAGAACTATTCAAGAAGTTTTTCTTTTCTACCCGTTTAATGGCGGTTCTTTTCATTGTTTTTGCTACCGCCATGGCATTTGGTACATTCATAGAGAGTTGGTATAGTACGGAAACTGCAAGAATTTGGATCTATAATACCACCTGGTTTGAGTTGATTATGGTTTTTTTTGTAATCAACTTTGTTGGTAATATTTTTCGCTATCGTCTATTGCGCAAAGAAAAATGGCCGGTTTTATTACTCCACATCTCGTGGATTTTAATTATTGTGGGTGCCTTTGTCACCAGATACATAAGTTTTGAGGGTATGATGCCCATCCGGGAAGGACGTACAGAAAATGTTTTCTATTCTGAAAAAACCTTTCTTACCGTATTTATTGATGGAGAAATAGCAGGGGAGCCTAAACGAAAGATTCTTGAAGATGATCTTATTGTAACGCCTGAAGCCATAAAGTCTAATTTACCCTGGACATCAGATTTTAACGGACAAGAAGTTACCATTGCTTATGATGGTTTTATTGAAGGAGCCAAGAATGACTTAATCCCGGATTCTACAGGAAATTACTATTTAAAAATAGTGGAAGCAGGAGATGGCAACAGGCATGAACATTATCTCGAAAATGGGAAAGTAGCAAATATCCATAATATCCTGTTTTCATTGAACAGGGAAACGGAGGGTGCTGTAAACATAGCGACGACTGACAGTGTATATCAAATTAAATCGCCTTTCGAAGGGAGCTTTATGAGAATGGCAGATCAGTATCGCGGCAAGGTATTAAAAGATAGTTTGCAAGAGCTTCAGTTGCGATCGCTTTACAATATGGGGGGGATGCAGTTTGTTTTACCCGAGCCGCTTATTCGGGGTTCTTACGGGGTTGTAAGTGTGCCGGAAAATGAAATTACACCAGCCACCCAGGACGCTTTGGTTCTTAAAATAACCAGTAATGGTGAAACGGTTACGAAAAAATTGTTAGGAGGGAAGGGTTCAAGCAATTATTCAGAAAAATTTAAAGTTGGGAGTCTGGATTTCAGCCTTCGATATGGATCAAAAGTTTATCAATTGCCTTTTAGCATTAAACTGAACGATTTTATTGCCGAGAAATACCCAGGCACAGAAAAAAGCTACGCCTCCTTTATGAGCAAAGTTACCGTGGAGGACGAGCGGCCATTTGATTATGATATTTTTATGAATCATATTCTTGACCATAAGGGATACCGGTTTTTCCAGGCAAGTTTTGATCCGGATGAGCGCGGAACCGTGCTTTCAGTTAATCATGACTTTTGGGGCACCTGGATTACCTATATGGGGTACTTTTTATTATATATGGGCCTAATGGGGATCATGTTCTTTGGCAAAACCCGATTTAAGGAGTTGACCCAAGGGTTAGATAAATTAAAGAAGCAAAAGGCAGTGGCTTCGGCTATAATGCTTTTTGGGGTTTTAAGCCTGAATGCCCAGGGAAAAACTCAGGACGGGGGCCACAATCACCAAAGCACTCCAAGTCAGCAGCAACTGGACTCCCTTTTAGATGCTTCCACAGTTTCTAAAGAACATGCCGCGAAATTTGGAGAATTGGTCATACAAGACGACGGCGGAAGAATGAAACCGCTAAATACATTTTCTTCTGAGTTACTTCGCAAACTAAGTTTTAAGGATACCTATAAAGATCTGAATGCCGATCAGGTATTTTTATCTATGATGTTAAATCCGGCCCTCTGGTACAATACAGAATTTATAGCCCTCGATAAAAAAGGACAAAATGATAGCCTCCGGGGTATAATAGAAGTAGAAGGATCTCAGAGATTCGTAAAAGCCACCGATTTTTTTGACTCCCAAGGGGCTTATAAACTGGCACCTTACCTACAAGATGCTTATGCCACCAGTACTCCGGATAAATTTCAACAGGATTATAAAGATGTTGATTTACGCCTTGGGCTTTTAAACAGGGCACTGAGCGGAGAAATTATAAAAATCTTCCCTTTGTTGAATGATGAGAATAACAAATGGGTTTCTGCCATAGAATACAGGTCCGGGCAATACAAAGTATCTGACTCACTTTATGCGAATTTCATCAAAAATGCTGTTCCTTACTATTTGCTCTCACTTCAACGGGCAATCGCAAATGACGACTATTCAGAAGCGGATAAACTATTGGCTGCGTTTCATCAGAATCAACAAAACCATGGCAGCGAGGTGCTTCCTTCAGAGAATAGGGTAAAGGCAGAAATTATTTACAACAAGCTCGATATTTTTAATCGCCTATATAAATACTATGCCCTTGTTGGTATCCTTATGTTCTTTGTTCTTGTATTTACAATTTTTAGGGAAAGAAGGATATGGAATATAGCGACGTATTTTTTTAAGGGAATAATTTATATATTTTTTATCTGGCATACGTCCGGATTAATTTTACGTTGGTTTATTTCCGGCCATGCTCCCTGGAGTGATGCCTATGAAAGTATCCTTTATGTATCCTGGGCTACAATGGGCATGGGATTATTATTAGGCAGGAAAAGTAATATGACCATTGCAGCATCGGCCTTTGTTACTTCCATGTTGTTGTGGATTGCACATCAAAGCTGGGTTGATCCGTCAATAGCAAATCTCGTCCCTGTCTTGGACAGTTACTGGCTAATGATCCATGTGGCGGTTATAGTTGGTAGTTACGGGCCGCTTACCGTTGGGATGATCCTTGGTATAGTTTCTCTTTTGTTAATTATTCTTACCAATTCCAGGAACAAGGCGCGGATGGAATTAAACCTGAAGGAACTCACAATAATTAATGAACTTTCAATTACCGTTGGACTCATTATGCTGACCATAGGAAACTTTCTCGGGGGGCAATGGGCCAATGAAAGCTGGGGGCGCTATTGGGGTTGGGATCCTAAAGAAACCTGGGCCCTAATTTCAATTATGGTATATGCCTTTGTAATACATACCAGACTGGTACCAGGATTACGTGGAAGATGGACATTTAATTTTCTAACTATCCTTGCTTTTGGAAGTATTATGATGACCTATTTTGGGGTAAACTTCTATTTGGTGGGGCTCCATAGTTATGCCAGCGGATCTCAGGTAATTACTCCTGTCTTTGTTTGGTATACACTATTTGGGGTATTGCTTTTAGGAGGAATTAGCTATTGGCGGTATAGATTGAATTACCTCAAATAACCAGGCTCTTTCTACAGAATTCTATTTTAGGGCCATTGATCAATACGTTTTATTTATAACTATCCTCTGTTCATCATTAATTATGCTATTAGTGAAACACTTTTATATTTTTAATATTTTTAAACCATAATTTATTTGTACATAAATACATGGCCGGATTAAAGTTAAAATGGAATTCAGATAAAATATTAAGTCTCTCAGCAATGAGTGTAAGTGTTTTGACCCTTATAATTTTTATCTATCAGACCAACTTAATGAGTAAGCAGAATTATCTGTCTATTTTGCCCTATGTGCAAATATCCACCTCAGATGATAAAGCTGAAAACACTTTTTCATTGGATATTAAAAATCACGGTGTTGGTCCGGCTATCATTGAATCTGTTATCATTTATTACAAAGGTGAAAAGCACGATCTTAGGGATTACGATAACTATTTATATAATTATCTCAAATCTGAAATGCCGGTTTTAGATAGTGTTAAATTCTTTTCCTCTTCAACCCTGGATAAGGGCATAGCCATTCCTGCTAATTCTAGCTATAATGTGTTTAGTGTACAGGATTCTGAAAAGGATTATAATTTGCTTACAACAAGCCTTGAGGAACTATTAAGGAATGGATTACGTTATGAAATTACATATCGATCAATTCAAAACGAACGCTGGATGATTTATAACAATTCAGAAGGACCGGAGAAATTAGATTAGGAGTTAGAGACTTTTAGTAAGCCGAATCCAAATATTTCATTCATTTTTCTACTTCAGAAAATATTTGCATCTTTGTTTTATCATGAAGTAATAGAAATTATGTTAGTAATAGATGTCATCGGGGTAGTTACCGAAAAATAATCTCCATCCCTGGAAGATTATATGACATTTCTTTCTTCAATTAATATAATTTCTATAAAATGACACATCAGAATAAAATTACATTCAATAAACTTTTCAGGTATTTTATTATAGCCATTACCGGTAAGGAAACCGAATTCACTACTGGTAGTATCCGTAAGGCAGTTTTTATGCTTTCCATACCCATGATTCTGGAGATGATGATGGAATCTATATTCGCTATTGTTGATATAGCCTATGTATCCAGGGTAAGTGTAAATGCGGTAGCCACAATAGGCCTCACTGAATCTGTTATAACCCTGGTATATGCAATTGCCATAGGCCTTAGTATGGCTGCAACTGCTGTCGTAGCAAGAAGAGTAGGTGAGAAAGACCTTAAAGGTGCCAGGCAAGCCGCTATGCAGGCAATACTGTTGGGGATAGCCGTGGCTGTTTCTATAGGCGCAGTGGGCTTTCTATATTCAAAGGAAATATTAGCACTTATGGGTGGGGAACCCGACTTAATTGCCGAGGGCTATGGCTATACCAAATTACTTATAGGAGGTAATATCACAATCGTTTTACTTTTTTTAATCAACGCTATATTCAGAGGGGCAGGTGATGCCTCTGTGGCAATGTGGACATTGGTTCTATCAAACGGACTTAATATTATCCTGGATCCTGTTTTTATTTTTGGCTGGGGTCCAATTCCTGAATTTGGTGTTATGGGAGCAGCTATAGCGACAAATATTGGTAGAGGTACTGCCGTAATTTTCCAGTTAGGGATCTTATTTTTTGGCTGGAGCAGAATTAAATTAGCAGTTAGTGATATCGTATTAAGAACAGGCGTAATGCTTAATCTTATAAAGGTTTCTTTAGGAGGTATCGCTCAATTTTTGATAGGTACTTCAAGCTGGGTCTTTTTAATGCGGTTAATGTCCGAATTCGGCAGCGAAGTATTGGCCGGATATACTATTGCTATTAGGGTTATGATGTTTACTTTCATGCCTGCCTGGGGAATGAGTAATGCGGCTGCCACATTAGTAGGGCAGAATTTGGGTGCGAAACAACCTGAAAGAGCAGAGAAGTCGGTTTGGATTACCGGAAAATATAATGCCTATTTTATGCTGGCTGTTTCTTTAATCTATCTCTTTTTTGCTCCTGAAATAATAGGCCTTTTTACTAATGTTACCAGCGTTGTTGAGAATGGGGCACTTTGTTTACAGGTTGTTGCTGCAGGTTATATCTTTTACGCTTATGGGATGGTTGTCTCTCAGGCTTTCAATGGGGCAGGAGACACAAAAACTCCCACAAAGATTAATCTTATTGCCTTTTGGGCATTTCAATTACCCTTTGCTTATTTGGCCGCAATTACTTTTGAATTAGGTGCTCTGGGGGTATTTCTGGCCATAACACTTGCCGAAGTAATGCTGTCTGTAATCGCGATCATCTGGTTTAGAAAAGGCTATTGGAAAAAAGTTCAGGTATAGCCTATTTTTGTAACTTTATGCATTAATAGAATTCGTATGAAACATAACAATAAGGGGATTAATACAATATGCACCCATGTTGGTGAATTAAAGGATAACGAGTACAAAGGAGCTACTTCTCCCTTGTATATGAGTACCTCATATGCCTTTGAAGATGTGGATATTAAAAGGTATCCCAGATATTTCAACACTCCTAACCAAATGGCCTTGTCTCAAAAAATAGCAGCTTTGGAACATGCAGAGGATGCAATGATATTTGGAAGTGGAATGGCCGCTGTAAGTACAGCACTGCTTGCTTTTTTAAAGGCTGGTGATCATGTGGTATTGCAAAACATGTTATATGGAGGCACACAGAACTTGGTTACAAAACAATTTGAAAATTTTGGGATATCATACTCATTTACTGAAGGTTTAAAATCATCAGATTTTGAAGCAAAAATCAAGGAAAATACAAAGGTTATTTATATTGAAACACCGTCGAATCCTTTATTGACCATCACAGATCTGGCCGCTGTCGCAAACATTGCCAAAAAGCACAACTTAGTCTCCATGATAGACAATACCTTTGCGAGTCCGGTAAATCAAAATCCAATTGATTTTGGTATTGACGTAATTATCCATAGTGCCACAAAGTATATGGGAGGACATTCAGATATTTGTGCCGGAGTTGTTGCTTCATCCAAAGTAAATATGGAGCGGATTTTCCAATTGGCAATAAATCTTGGTGGAAGTCTTAGCGATTATACAGTATGGCTGTTGGAGCGCAGTATAAAGACCATGGGGATTCGGGTCAAATGTCAAAATGAAAATGCAATGAGGCTTGCCGAGTATTTAGAGGGGAATGTGAATATTAAGCAGGTTAATTATCCCGGTCTGGCTTCTCATCCCGAACATGCTTTAGCCAAATCTCAAATGCATGGCTTTGGCGGGATGCTTTCCTTTGAACTTAAGGAGTCAATTGATGCTACTAAATTCCGAAAGGCACTTAAACTTATTAAATCTTCCATGAGCTTGGCAGGTGTGGAAAGTACTGTACTTTCACCAACTCAGACTTCACATGCGCTGTTATCGGAAGAAGATCGATTTAAGCAGGGAATTGCCGACGGATTAATTCGCTTTTCCATTGGTATCGAGGAACCGGAAGATCTAATAGCAGATATAGATCAGGCTTTGGAACAGGTAAAAGCCAAACAACCAGCTTTAAATAGTCAATAAATTACCAGATAAATACCAAATGAAGTTAGACATTTTAGTTTTCGGAGCACATCCTGATGATGCGGAGTTGGGAGCAGGGGCAACTATAGCCAAAGCCACTGCAAAAGGCAAAAAAGTGGGGATAGTTGATTTGACCAGAGGAGAATTAGGCACCCGGGGATCTGCTGAAATCAGGGATAAGGAGGCCGAAAACGCAGCAAAAATATTAGGGATAGCCGTTAGGGAGAACTTGGAATTTGCTGATGGCTTTTTTACGAATGATAAAGACCATCAACTGGCCGTAATTCAATTAGTGCGAAAATACCAACCAGAAATTGTATTGTGTAACGCAATCAAAGACAGGCATATAGATCATGCCAAAGGAAGTAAATTGGTAAGTGACGCTTGTTTTCTTAGCGGATTGATAAAAATAGACACCAAGTTACCGGGTGATGACGAATGGCAGTTACCCTGGAGGCCTAAACAAGTTTATCACTATATTCAATGGAAAAACCTGGAGCCTGATTTTGTTGTTGATGTATCTGGATTTATTGAACTAAAAATGAAAGCTATTTCGGCTTATGCCTCACAATTTTATGATCCTGACAGTAAAGAACCCAATACGCCTATAAGCAGTAAAAACTTTACGGATAGTATTGCTTATAGAGCCAGGGATTTAGGGCGTTTGGTTGGGGTTGAATATGGAGAAGGGTTTACTACGGAACGTCATATAGGCGTTAAAAATCTCTGGGATATTTTTTAGACTGCCTGACTATAACTTTTCTCTCTTTTGGGGAGAGTGAAAAAGAAACAGCTACCTTTTCGCAGGGCACTTTCCACCCAAATGCTACCGCCGTTCTTCTCTACCATTTCTTTACAGAGAGCCAGTCCAAGACCTGTCCCTTTTTCATTAGCTGTACCATAGGTAGTGATATTCGAATTCTTTTCAAAAAGGTTCTTTACTGTAATTTTATCCATCCCAACACCTGTATCTTTAATTGAAACCTCCCATAGATTATCGCGTTCACGTGCCGATATAGTTATCATCCCATTTTGTGGTGTAAATTTTAAAGCATTGCTGATAAGATTTCTCACAACAATATCAATTTGATTGCTATCAGACCATGTAAGTGTATTTTCCACAAGCTCGCTTACAATTTTTATTGACTTCTTTTTCGCAATTTCAGAAAGTAATTTAATATTTTCAGAAACCAGTGATTCAAGAGCCATGATTGAAGGCTTGGTTACAGAACCGTTCATCTGGGTATGTCCCCAGCTAAGTAGGTTATTTAAGGTAAATGAAATGTGATCAACGTCTTCCCTTAATTTAGGAACAAACTCTAAAAATTCATCAGTCTCAATATCGCCATCAGCATAAAGCCTTAACAGTTCTTGAAGAGCCCCTACAGGACCTCGAAGGTCATGTCCTATTATAGAGAACAGTTTAGTTTTTGTTTCATTACTGTCCTGCAATTCAGATTCTCGTTTTTCCAGAATTTCTTTTTTGACCTCTAGTTCCTTATTAAGTCGTTTTTGGATTTTCTCTGCCCGATATACCAAAATTATAATTATTATAAACACTACTAATATGGCTAGTGCTGCTATAATATACCGCTGTTGTTGAGCTAATGCTTTTTCATTTTCCTCTATAAGCGTTTGCTTCTGTTTATCATATTCAGTTTTGGTTTTAAGCATGGTTAAACTCTTCTTATTCTCATTTCTGGACAAGGTATCAGAAAGTTTTTGATAGAGTTCATGAAAGTTTAAAGCCTCTGAGTAGTTCTTTTTATTTTTATTTATTCTGTAAAGAGTATAAGCGCATTTTTGAGTCCCTTCCATGAACTGTATTCTGTCAGATATTGCATAAGCCTGAAGTGCAATTTTCTCAGAAATACTATCCTTGCCCTGCCCTAAATATGCCTCAGCCATTCCATTATAGAGGTCAATTTTACCACGGTCATCATCTAGATCGCTATGTAATAATTCGCTCTGGTTATACCAATAAAGAGCCCATTTATACTTATTTTCTTTTAAATATATTTTGCCTTTAATTTCGTAGGTAAATGCCAGCCAATCTATTATTTTGTGCTTTTCAAAAATGCCAACGCTTGAATTAATATTAAACATTGCATAATCTAGTTTACCCATATCTGCATAGACTGAGGCCAGATTACTTAAGGTTTCTGCTATAATAATCTCATTTCCCAGCTCCCCATTAATTTTTTTTACTTTTTTGTAAAAATCCAGGGATTGTTCATAGTCTTTTTGTGAGGCATAAAGGTTGGCGATGTTCTCATTCATAATGGACAACATCTTTTTATCGTCTATTTCTTCCGCAATTTCAATTGCTTCCAGGTATCCCGTCAAAGCATGGGCATAGTCTCCTTTATAAGCATTTTCTCCTGCAAGATTGTTAATGATTCTAAGGCTTAGATCTTTATTCCCAAGTTCTTTGGCAATCTCGTGACCGACTTCATAATTGTAAATCGCTTTATCGGAATCTCCCTTATCAGAAAAGTAATCCCCCAAACGAAGTCTGGATCTGCATTCGCCTTCTTTGTAGCCAGAATCAATACTTAATTGAAGCGCCTCTTTGGAAAGGAGTAACAGGCTATCTGTATCATAATATCTAAGTTGTGACCCTAATTCATTCAAAAGGTCAATATAAAGGGTGTCTTTTGTAGAAAAGTCTTTATGGGACCTAAGTTGCCGGATACTGTCTTTGTATTTTTTTTGCAGTTCCTGCTGAGCATTGGCATCAGTAATACTGCATATGACAAGTATAACAATTGCAGCATACTTAATGACGTCTATACAATGTGTCCGGATGTAGGTCAAAATAAAGGGCATAGGTTACTAACCAATTCTATTAATAAAATTACAGCTGTGATGGCTAATGGTCTAATTTATGTTGTGAAACGCCTAATTTTGTGTGTTTTATCGACCTTACTGTGCATTTCATCGGTATTTTTAAAAATATTGATGATTTTTCGTTGATTTATGGCGCTGTTGGTTTAAGGTCTAAACCATGGTATAGCTCCAAAAATTTCAGGAGTTTAGTTTGAAACAATGGGTAAAAAAATTTACCTTTGCCAGCGCTTACAAATGGTGGTTGTAGCTCAGCTGGTTAGAGCGCTGGATTGTGGTTCCAGAGGTCGCCGGTTCGAACCCGGTCTTCCACCCTTAATAATTGTTTAAAGCCCTGTCATTATTGATGGGGCTTATTTTTTATGTTCTTCCTGGTCTACTTTAAAAAAATTGTAAAAGAATGAAATGTTCCAGCTGGTCAGTATCTTTATTTAGAGGGGGTAATATCTACCTCAACACGATCTTCCCTGTTTGCAATTTCCCAGGCTGTGTAAAAGATTAGTCGCGAGCGGCTTTCCAGGGCATCATAGTTTATTTTATTCGGTGTGTCTCCAGGTCTGTGATAATCTTCATGTGTACCACTAAAATAAAAAATGATTGGAATATTATTTTTCGCAAAATTGTAATGGTCGCTTCGGTAATAAAAACGATTGGGATCATTTTCATCGTTATAAGTATAATCTAATTTCAGCTGAGCATATTTGTCATTAATATCTTCCGATAGTTCATGAAGCTCCTTACTTAACTTATCAGAACCAATAAGGTAGACGTAATTTCCGTCACGCTCATATTTAGGATCAATGCGCCCAATCATATCAATATTGAGGTTGGCAACTGTTTGAGAAAGAGGAAAAACAGGATCATTATCTGTATAGTACTTTGATCCAAGCAAGCCTTTTTCTTCACCGGTAACATGCAGGAATACTATAGATCGTTTTGGCCCGTTACCGGAATCTGCAGCCTGTTTAAAAGCTTCGGCAATTTCAAGCATAGCAACGGTTCCGGAACCATCGTCATCTGCACCATTATTAATGTCACCATTGTCATTAACCCCTATATGATCTAAATGTGAAGATATGACCACAAACTCATCCGGCTTTTCAAAACCACGAATAACGGCAACAACATTTTCAGAAGAAACCACCTCATTGTTACTCTTAACTTCAAAGGAGACAGGCAGTGGAATACTTCCGGAAGCCTGGGTTTCCATAATGGCAGGAAAAATACTTTTAATCATGGTTTCACTAAGAAGGACTAAGGAAGCATTTTCTCCTTCAACCTTAATTTCCAGTTTTGCTTTTTCACTCTCTTTTAAGTAGTCAAAGTATCTCTTGTACCGATCATAATTATCGGGATCATAATAAAGTATACCTTTAGCTCCTTTACTTCTGGCCAGCTGCAGTCTGGCACCAGGAGCTTCAGACCTATCACTCCAAACAGATTTTTTGGTGCTGCCTGAAACTAGGTAGGTACCATCTTCATTTACAGGCTCACCTGACTTCATTAATATGAGCTTGCCCGATACATCCAGGCCTTTATAGTCGGAGTAAGCTTTATCTTCTATTCCGTAGCCAACATATATAATTTCATCAAAGTTTCCTTCAATGGGAGTAAATGTTAAAAAGTCGGATCCTAACTCATAGGAAGTCTCTCCGGCCTTTATTGAGCCTTCAGGAACCCTGGGAAATTCTAGTGGAACTTCCTGGAAATAATTGCCATCTTCTTTTGCCGCCGGGATTTCCATGGCCTGGTAATTTGATTTGAGATAGTCTACTGCCTTTTTTTGTCCGGGTTTCCCGGTTTCTCTTCCTTCAAATTCATCGGAGGCATAGATATATAAATGTTCTTTAAGTTCTTTTTCAGTAATGGTTGCTGCATAGTCCTGCGGATCAGCCATGACCTCTGTAGTTGCGGAAACAGCCAGTTCTGAAACCGTCTTCTGTGAAGAGTTACAGGCAAATAGAAGCCCGAAGGCAATAAATAATATTTTTTTCATAAAATGAGATTGCTGCGCTTTAGAAAATTTCCCAAAAATAGTGAAAAGAAAATGAATTGATAGGTTGTGATATGTAAACTAATAGGGTGATTCTCTATACCAGAATTACTTTTTTAGCCTAGCTCAAATTAACCAGATAGTTAGCTTTTATTATTAGTTCTTTAATAAAATTAAAAAATAATATTAATACATTTACGCTATAAAAAATTACATAATAATTGTAAATAATAATAAAAAAATCAGTTATGAAATTACCACAATCCAAATATCTATTTGTAATTGGTGCTTTTTTAGGTGGAGCACTATTTAATGTTTATTCGCAGGAACAGTCTCTGGGGGCTATGGTTTCCAATAAAGTGGGTTTGTATGTTTTTCCGGCAAAGGACCAGAGTGCGGCGCAACAGGCAGATGATGAATCTTATTGCTATAAGTGGGGAGTTCAGCAAAGTGGCATAGACCCTTTAAACCCTCCACAGGTACAGGCACAGCAAGTTGACATGGGACCCGATGGGGCTGCTGTTGGAGGAGCAGCAAGAGGGGCATTGGCAGGAGTTGCAATAGGTGCAATTGCAGGTGATGCCGGGAAAGGTGCTGCCATTGGTGCTGTAGCGGGAGGCCTGGGAGGTCGGAGAGCAAGTAGGGTAGGGCGATCACAGCAGCAACAGGCAAACAATCAGGCTGCCGGCCAGGCAGAAGCTGATATGATGAATAGCTTTAAAAAAGCATACAGTGCATGCCTGCAGGGCAAAGGGTATACTGTAAACTAATAACCTAAACCATATAATTATTAAATCAATTATTATGAAGATTACTTCTATAAAAAACTATTTCAACACCCTTTTTATGTTTTTACTTTTGGCGAATGCCTTTGGTCAGGATATGGAGGAGAATGTGAACTTACTATTGGTTCGAGAAGATAAAGTTTCTCCTGCAATGGCCGATGAGTATGAAATGTCCCTTGCGGATCTTAAAAATTACCTGACCGAGAATCAGGTAGAGGGATTTAACTATTTTACACATATTCAGGATAACTTTGAGTTTACACATGTAATACCCTTAAAAAACCTGGATGGTTTGAGTGAAGGAACCCGTGAGGCTCTAATAAAACGGGTCAACAAGCCTGAGTTGAGCCTTATCATGGATTATTTTGACCTTGCTTTAGATTCCTACAGGCATTATGTTGTTCAATATAAAGCTGAATTATCTTATGTTCCTTCTACACTGCAATGGGATGAAGGCAATACCTACAGGAAATGGCACTATTATCATTTCTACCCGGGGTCAGAAGAAGAAGTTGAAGAGATCCTTGCCGCATATAAACATTTGTATAAAACGAAGAATGTGGATATGGGATTCAGGGTCTTTGCGGGTCAAATAGGGTTAGAGCGCCCTATGTATATTTTGACCACCTGGGCTAAATCTCCTCTGGATTATCATCAGAACCTTGAAAAAACTTCCGAAATGTTAGGAGATAGCGGAACCTTATTATGGACTAAACTTATGGAACTGGTAAAAGAAGCCAAAATAACAGAAGGCTGGTATCTGCCGCAGTATTCTTATGCTCCGAATATGAAGATGGCTGAATAAACTGACTTTTAGTCTTTAGTAATATATATTTATAATATAAAGCAAATGCCCCATGGTACTGAGAGATAACTATGGGGCATTTGCTATTGGTATTTTTATATTTTTCCAGCTTATAAAAACAAATAGCCAAAAAGAAACATTAACTCCTATTTAGGTGGTTTCACAGGATACTTTTTCATTAATTTTGCTACCCCTTTTGGTATGCTTTTCTGCCTTTTTTTAGGGTTTTCATTTATGGTCTTGGTGGAGATACCCTGCCAAATTAATTTTTTTGATTCTCCATCATAAACACTAACGACAAAAGTACCTACCTCATAATCATTTTCAGAATAAGTTGTGGTAGCTGACCCCATGCCCATACCGGCACCATATCCCATACCATAGCCATAGCCCCATCTGCCACCATAGCCCATGCCACCTGTATAATTGGTGTATGCCGTTGTACTTGTTTTTTGATCTATTACAAGATATAAGGTTACCGCTAAATCACCTCCCTGTTCTACAAAGGTGAGATTCCTCATTTCGAATTCTTTTCCAAAACTTTCCAGGATTCTTTGTTTATCCAGATCGTTGATTAGTTGGTCACTATTATCCTGCCAACCTAAGAATTTAATTGTCTTGAACTGGGTAAAATCTACAGTGTTGTCATAGTCACTGGTTACCTGAGCATATAAATGGCTTGTGCACATTACTGCAACGAAAAGAAAAGAGAAAGATTTAATTAATTTGTTCATGGCAAATGTTTTATTTGTTACTATTTTTTTCTGAGATATTCTGTAGTCCTTCAGATCTATCACAAAGGATGAACCTACCTTACAAATATAGTACATATGGGCTAAAAACTTATTCTTGTTTTAATAAAAAAAAAAGGGTTAATCAGGTACTAAAACGCGTACTAATTACGATTACACCTTGGGGTAGAATTATTTTATTGGTCTGTCTTGTAGAGATGAACATCTAATTGTGGATAAGCAATTTTAATGTTTGCTTTTTCGAATCTGTTGTGGATATCCTGATAAATCTCACTTTTAATAGATAGACCCCTTTCAACATATTTGGTCACGACCCATAGTTCAAAATTCAGGACGCTGTTGCCGAAGCCTCTGAATAGAACGACAGGAATACTACTTTTCATTAAAGAATCATGACTTTTACCTGTCTCCATTAAGGTATTTATTACTAAAGAAATATCAGACCCGTACGCAACGCCTACGGGCAAGATTAATTTCCTGTTTCTATTGCTTAAAGTCCAGTTAGTGACATTTTTATAAACAAGTTCAGAATTAGGCACGACAAGATCACTCTGTTCATAAGTCAGTAATCGTGTAGATCGCAGTCCAATCTGTTTAACTGTTGACCATGGTACATCCTGCGTCTCCACAATGTCTCCTTCGCGGATAGGTCTTTCAAAAAGTAAGATAAGTCCGCTGACAAAGTTGTTAACCAATCCCTGAAGCCCAAAACCAATACCAACACTCAGGGCACTCAATATAATAGTGAAATTGGTAAGATCGAAACCTAAAACAGAAATAGCTGCCAAGAAGCCTATAAACATAATCAAATAATGAGCAAGCTGCGCTATGGAAAGTCGTGTTCCTTTATCTAAACTCTTTTCGTCCAAAGTCTCATTCATCATAAACCGACTAAAAAGGGAAGAAGCGATATATGAGCCATAAAGTACACATATGGACGCAATTAATAAATGCAGTGTTACCCTGGTATCCACAATCGTAAATCCCAAAGCCATAAAATTGTTATTTGCCTCCTGCAAATTACTGTAAACCCCCCAGGTTACTAATAATTGTGGAAGAATAAAATAAGCTATTGTAAGAAAGGTTATAAACCTTGTTAACCGATTAACACCCGAGGAGATATTCTCTGAAGATATATATTTTTGTTTGGAATTAAAGTACACAAGAAGCCATTTTAAGGCACCGTGGAATATGAATAAGTAAATACCATATAGGGTTAGTTGAATTGCTGTGCGAATAAAAGAATCGAATAAATATAGTGCCAAAACTTCTTTGCCACTAATTTCTGCCAAAAATACGATGCCAAAATAAAGGGCTCCGATAAGCAGCAGGAATGACCAGAATTTAGAAATATTTTCTTTCCTTCGTTTTCTAAGCCATATGACACAAAGCAGGATTAGGACTAGAGAAATAATTGTTATGTATATTCTAATGAGCGGTGTAGGTAAATTAATAACAAAAAAGAAGTCATCAAGCAATACCAACAGCACCAGTAAATATACAAACTGTTTCTCCCAGGACTTTAATTGATCTTTTAAAAGATAACAAAAAGAGGCTCCTATAATTATGGAAACTAACAGCTCCTCTATGGCTTGCATTGCGTCAAATTTAATTAGTATATAGGTGGTGGTTACGCTGAGAAATAATGCAGAAGCAAAAGCCTTATTTGCAAGGAATTTATAATCAGTGTCACTCCCGATAGCTTCAATGCTTTTCTTCATCACCAAATAAACTGCTATGAATAGGAATATTCCCAAAAGAATTCCCCAGAAATAAGCAGCTCCATGAAACTTGTTTGTGTATGAAAGTTCTACTAAACCTTTCCTGGTATTTTCCCATAGTTCCGGGTTAAATTTATTTCTGAATTCTGAAGAAAACATTGCGTCTGACTGATCCAGAATAACAAGCTCCTTATTTTGCTGACTAAACCTCTCAAATTCATCCAGCAGGATCTCAATTTTCGGTTGAATTTTATAACTGTTTCCCTGAAGTATTAATAATTGATCCAATTTTGGAACCAGACTTTTAAGCGCCGTATTTATAGCTGTATTTGATTTCTCAAAAGTTTTTTTAATTTGTTGCGGTGTGTTTTTAGTTACCAGGGAATCTTCCCATAATGACCAGTTTTCCTGCTCTTTCAACCACATTTTTCTTTGGTCCTCAATTTTAGCAATCTCCGCTGTCAGAGGGATATTGGTATCTTTGAAACTTTGAACAACTTCCTGAAGCTCAAGGTTAAATGTTTTAATGGAATTAAAGCTTGGTGGCCCTGAAGTTTTCAGTCTATTCAAAGTAATTTGCAGGGAATCTAAATTTTCATTGATTTTTTTGAGCGAACTAACAAGGGCACTGTTATTTATGGTATCTGACAATATCTTATTAGTGCGCAGTAATCTTACTTCAATGTCCGAAGCCAAAGGAATTATTTCTGAAATTTCAGGTACCGGAATAACCTGGTCTTGTGTTTCTTTTTCTGTATTGCTTGTCTTTTTATCATCCTGGCCATAAGTGTGGTGGACGGGACTCAGAAAAACCCCAATAAGAAGGAATAGGAAGATAATTTTAGTTACTTGTACTGGCCCTATATATTTAGAGGTATACTGAGGTGTACGGTACATATAAAACAAACTTTAAGAGATTAAACGAAAATACTATTTATTTATCATCTAAGGATGAACTTTTAATACAAGCGACTTTATTTCCAAGAATTGCTTAATTTCCCTCATTATTTATCATTGCTAAAAACCACATGATTACAAGCCTATATGATCCACTATTTTATGTACAATATAAATAGGTATTCAATTCCTTATTGGTTGCACTCTGTACTTTTGGTTTTACTTTTTGCTGCATGTAATGGCATCGAAAAGAAAGAATATGTGAACATTGAAGAAAAACCCCACAATGCAACATTTGTTGGCACCGCATCCTGCGTGGAATGTCACAGGGAGGAATATGATTTATGGCAGAATTCGCATCATGACCAGGCAATGAAAATTGCAGATTCTACTACTATTCTTGCCGACTTTAATAATACCACATTTACGCATAAAGGGGTTAAAAGTTCATTTTTTAGACGTGGAACGGATTACTATGTAAATACTCAGGGAGAAGATGGCACTTATACGGATTTCAAGATCGTCTACACCTTTGGGTATACGCCTTTACAGCAATATATAGTGCAGTTTCCTAATGGAGAATACAATTGCCTGTTAACTGCATGGGATACACAGGAAGGAAAGTGGTTTCATCTGCAACCCGATCTGGACATCAAACATGATGAATGGATCAATTGGTCCGGGGGGAGTCAGCGTTGGAATACCATGTGCGCTGATTGTCATTCAACAGACCTGCGTAAAAATTATGATTTGGCTGCAGGAGTATACAATACGACTTTTAGCGAAATAAATGTGGCATGCGAGGCATGTCATGGCCCTTCAAGTGCGCACGTATCATTCTATAATAAACAAGAGGAAAATGAAGCAAATGGCGTTTTGCCCCCTGAAATGTACATGGGTAGTTCTGTGCCACCCAAAGAGTTGGTAGATAAATGTGCCAGGTGTCATTCCAGAAGGACAAACCTAACGCCGTATTTTGATTATACCGGTAATTTTATGGATCACTATTTTCCAAGAATGTTGGAAGATCCTTTATATGAATTAGATGGACAGATACGAGACGAAGTTTATGTGTATACTTCCTTTCTTCAAAGCAAAATGTACGGACTTGGGGTTTCCTGCAAGGACTGCCATGACGTACATTCCCTTAAATTAAAAAAGCAGGGCAATGACTTATGCTTAACATGCCATGTTCCGGATACGTATAATACACCGGATCACCATTACCATGCAATGAATACAGATGCAGCTCTTTGTGTTAACTGCCATATGGACGGTAAATTGTATATGGTGAATGATTACAGAAGAGATCATAGTTTTAGAATTCCCAGACCAGATCAATCGGTAACATACAGTACCCCAAATGCCTGCAATAAATGTCATGCGGATAAGACGGCCAAGTGGGCGAGCGACTTTATAGTGGACAAATACGGTCCTGAAAGAGCGGATCATTTTTCTGATCATTTACTAAAAGGGTATTCTGAAGACAATCAGGAATTCAAAAAGGTTTTTTCCGATAAAAAATACCCCGAAATAGCCCGGGCTACAGCTATAGGGCTTTATGCTAATACTTCAATTTCATATGAAGAAATACTTGATTTAACCAGGTATTTAAATGATTCGTCAGTTTTGGTCAGAAATCAGACTGTACGGGCTTTTGAAGCAATAGGAAGTGCGGATTTCGCACCCCAAATAATCCCCTTATTAAAAGATTCCGTTCGTGCTGTGCGCATTTCGGCAGCGCACTACTTCAATACCATTGACAGAAGCAGTGTGGAACAATTGGAGGAATTTAAGAAGGCGAGCGGAGAGTATTTAACGGAACTTAATTTAAATTCTGATTTTCCTGCCGGTTTACATCAATTAGGGGTCTATCACCAAAGCCTTGGAGATTCGGATAAGGCTCTTGAGTTTTATGAGAAAGCAGTTTTAGAGGATAGCTATAATAACAGGTCCCGTATGAATCTGGCCCTAATTTATTTCCAAAAAGGACGGGTAGCTGAAAGCGAGGCTACGTATTTAAAGATTATTGAACAGGAACCCGATTATAGTTATCCCTATTATATGTTGGGCTTACTATACAACGAAACGAATAGAACGGATAAGTCATTAGAATATTTGGCTGCCGCCTGTTCTAAAGAACCACCAAATGCAAATGCTTATTACAATTATGCTCTTATGCTTCAGCAGAAAAATAATAATAATGAGTCTATCGAGATAATTGAAACCGGATTAAAAACGTTCCCTTATGATGAAAGATTACTATATATAAAACTCTTAGCTGAAATTAATTTGAATCAGTTAAATAGTGCGATGAATACATGTCGCCTCTTACTTCAAATCAATCCAAATAACAGAGATTATCAGTCAATACTGCAAAGGCTACAGCAGGGTTCCTGATAGCATTAGGGTAGTACCGTTTTATTTTGATAAAATGGATTGTTCTTATACCTTAAATAAACTTTCTGCAAATCATTTAGGAAAAAGTCAAAGCTTTACAACAATTGGGTATACCAGGCAACAATTAATATACTAACTCCATTATAATTGGAGTTCCTTCCTTGAAAATTCCTACCCCACTACCTGTCTTTCTGAAATAAACGGTTGATGGTAATGTCGTTGTCCTGTTGCTTTGTACAAAGCATTGGCAAGTGCTCCCATAATAGGCGGGAATGGCGGTTCTCCAAGACCAGTTGGGTCTATTTCATTTTTCACGAAGTGAACTTCTATAGATCTCGGAGCCTCACCATGCCTGATCAGGCGGTACCTGTCAAAGTTGTTTTGTTCTGGCATCCCATCCCTGAAAGTAATGGCACTATACATGGCATGACCTATGCCGTCTACTATGCCACCTTCGGCAAGATTTATAGCGGCATCGGGATTTACAACGATGCCACAGTCTATAGCACAGTGTACTTTTTGCACTACAGGTTTGCCTTTCTCTATGACCATATCCAATACCTGAGCAACATAACTGTTATGGCAGAAATATGCAGAGACACCTCTATGGACATTCGAAATATCTTTACCCCAGCCCGATTTTTCTTTGACCAATTCCAATACTCCTGCATAACGGTCGGCTTCATAATCATTGTTTTCGCCTATGGGGTTTTTCTGTGCCCGGCGCAATAGCTCAAGCCTAAATTCTATGGGATCTTTGCCTGCAACATCCGCCACTTCGTCCAGGAAGGATTGCTCGGCGCCTGCTATGAAGTTAGATCTTGGCGCCCTGAATGCTCCAACGGTGATATTTGAGTCAATGGTCCAATCCTCGGCCAGGTAATTATCCACAGCCCCCGCCGGGAAGCGATTAGCTGCCAAAGGGCTTTCAGGAATACCACCTGTGCGCACATGAAAAGCGATAAGGTTATTATCTGCATCTAATGCTGCGCGATAGTATGCATGATAGGAGGGACGGTAAACCCCCATTGTCATATCATCTTCACGCGAGTATACCAGTTTAACAGGGGCTTTCACCTTCTGAGAAATCACGGCTGCCTCCGTAAGAAAATGGCCGTAAAGCCGTCGTCCAAAACCGCCGCCCATACGGGTCATTTGAATGTCCACTTTCTCCAGCGGCATCCCTAATCGTTCAGCGACACTTCGCTCCATGAACTCCGGTGTCTGGACCGGTCCAACCAGCTCAGCACTTTCATCTGTAACATGGGCAAAGAAATTCATGGGTTCCATGGTATTGTGGGCGAGAAATGGGCAGGAGTAGCTTCGTTCTATGACCTTCACCGCTTTTTTAAAGGCAGCTTCAGGGTTACCATCTTTGCGAACTACCTTCCCCGGCTTAGCTGCCAGTTCAGACATTTTTGCATTATGAGAATCGGTGTTTTCCATTCCTGCAGGAAAGTTTACAGTCATTGACCGGCCGAAAAGACTCATGTTTGTTGTAGTGTCAGGTGCTTGTTCCCATTCTATTAGCACAGCTTTTTTTGCGTTCATAACTTCCCATGTCGTATTTCCAACCACCGCCACGAGATCTGTAAAGGCACTATTGTCAAAAGCACTTCTTTCATAATCTTCATTGAATGTTTTAATAGTGAATACGTCTTTAATTCCGGGCATAGCCTTAGCCGAAGTAGCATCAATGGATTTTAGTTTCAAACCAAAAGCCGGCGGGTGTGCAATCATGGCAATGAGCATCCCTTCCTTTTGATAATCTAATCCATACAACGGTTTTCCGGTTACAATATTTAGACCATCCACATTCTTTCGGGAGGTACCAATAATTGTGAAGTCCTTTATGTCTTTTAGCGCTACTTCCTCAGGAACGGGAATTTTGGTTGCAGCAGAGGCCATTTCGCCATAGCCGGCCGATTTGCCACTATTCTTATGTGTTAAAACACCTTTATCTGTAGTAATTTCGTCCACGGGTACTTGCCATGCCTGGGCTGCGGCCTCTTTTAACATTTGTCTTGCTGTGGCACCGGCCATACGTAAACTCTGCCATCCCTGTCTGATGGACTGGCTACCTCCGGCTAACTGACGGGTAAAAATAGCCGTATTCAAGGGGGCCTGTTCCACAAGTACGTTATCCCAGTCTATATCCAATTCCTCTGCCACAATCATGGGCATGGATGTTTTAACATTCTGCCCAATTTCCGGGTTTGGAGACATAATCGTTACCATACCATTTTCTCCAATTTTCAAATATCCATTGATGGTAAACCATTCTTTTGGCATGTTTAAAACTTGTTCCGGAGTTGGCTTACAGGAAGCGAGCCAACTAAAGCCCAGCACCATTCCGCCACCGGCAAGTGCAGAACATTTCAAAAAGGAGCGTCTGTTGTATGTTGTTTTAACGATTGTCATATTCTTTGTTTTTTAGGTGTGGATAGCATTTATGCATTTTCCGATTTGGCAGCAGTCTTGATGGCCTTCTTGATCCTTGTATAAGTACCACAACGGCAAATATTCCCATTCATGGCCGCATCAATTTCTTCATCGGTTGGATTGGGATTGTTTTTTAGAAATGCACTGGCATTCATTATTTGACCAGACTGGCAGTAGCCACACTGGGGAACGTCATGTTCCAACCAGGCTTTTTGTACAGGGTGATCACCCTTTTCGGATAATCCTTCAATAGTAGTGACAGACTGATTGCCTACCGAAGAAACGGGTAATTGACAGGAACGTACCGCAACACCGCTGACATGGATTGTGCAGGAGCCACATTGCGAAATACCACAACCGTATTTTGTGCCTACTAAATTGAGATGTTCCCTCAGCACCCAGAGCATTGGTGTTGCCGGGTCTACATCTATTTGCTGTGTTTTTCCATTGATATTCAAGCTAAAATTTGCCATGATAATAAGATGAGTGAATAATACTTTTAAAGTAGGGATTTTGCCTTTATCATCAAAGATTTTAATTAATTTATTTCCTATAAACTGCTAACAAATATTTGATTTCAAAAGTAAAAGCAAGTTATGTTTAAAAAAATTTAGTCAATTGATAACAATTGGGGTTTATGGAAAGCATTCGTGAATCCAAGAAGCAAAATGCTTTGCTGGGACAAAGCCCTATTTTAAAAGAACCCATTTCATTATAAAAACAGCCTCTTTACTATTATTTTATAGCTATACTGCACATATTATTGCCTATAGACTTGCTCTATTATAAAATTATCACAATCAATAGAATACACTTTAATATAGTGATCTGTTTTATTAACTTTAAAATGATAAAAAAAATGTATGCTATGGATTTAATAAATGAAGCACTTGCCTTTGAGAAAGCAAAAATGAATAATATGTCTACTAGTGACAGGGTGGCTGCAACAAGAGAAGCAAAACGTCTTATATTAGCTTTAAACGAGATTTATAAGAAATCTAAGGATACCAATCTTATGGATATAATGAAACGTTTAACAGTAAAGAAGAAAAAAATTGAGATACGCTTAAAAGGCAGACCTGATACAGCATTTTAAGTTTTGAAGTTGAATGTATTAGGAACCGAGTTATAGCCCTGTTGTACTGATCCAGCTACAGGGTATTTTAGAGATGGCTTGAAGTCGAAAAAGCAGGTGTTGCTCCTCCGGTAGTTCTTGAAGCAACACTTCAAAAATCACTTCAATATACTTCATTGGAACATCTTAAGCGATATAAGGCCATATTCTAATCATATTCAGATTTCAGTTCTTTTAATTAAATAGAACTTGAAATCGTTTCAAGAATGCCTAATGCTGCGCTTTCTCCTGCAATCATTGCTGCGTTCAATGAACCATTCAGTTGCATATCTCCGGCAAGAAAAATACCTGTAGTCAATTTGGTTTCTGACGGATGTATTTCGTATTGCAATCCATCCAGTATTGGCAGAGCCTGAGTTATGCAATAGTGTTTTATAAACGTATAAGAATCTAAACCACAATATTGTTGAAGTTCTTTTTGAATTCGCATTATTAATGCTTCTTCCGATAAACCGTGTTCTTTTACTACGGTAACAGATAATAATTCCTTCTTGCCTACTGATTTTGACGCCAGACTAGTATGGTAAAAAATATTATTAATCAGGGCATCACTATCAGAAATAAGACCAATAAGCGGTTTATCAATAGTTCTATTATTAGTTTCAAAATATAACGTATCACAAGATTTCCACTTAGTCTCTTTATTTTTTAGATTTAATACAAGCGCACCGGGTTCTGTAGCGATGATTGTAAAGTGGCTTTCCAGTTCGGTTCCTTCAGCAAGAAAAATTTTGTGGTCTTCCACAGATTTGACCTTTGTGTTGAATTGAAAGGTGGTTTGTTTTAAATTTTCCTTTAGTTGTTTTGGGATAGCTTCAATACCAGCTTTAGGCAATGTGGCAAAGCCTTCTCCAAACATTTTATAAACAAATTCAAACATTCTGCTTGATGTTTCCAATTCAGGTTCCAGGAATATTCCACTAAAGAAAGGTTTAAAGAATTGAGAAATCATTTCCTCTGAAAAACCGAAATCCAATAAATATTGAAATGTTGTTTTTTCAGTTTTTTCGAAAATTTCAGTTAAGGTCACTTTCTTTAAAAGTCTGTTTAGCCTGAGTACTTTCAATTTGTCCGAAAACGTTCCAATACCCGAAAACAATGTTGGAATGAGTAAGGATAAATTTCTTAAAGGATCTCCAATAGTTTTTTTCTTGCCATTATGAAAGATAGTTGCTCCAGGAATAAATTTCTGTAATTCCAATGCGTCGAGATTCAAATATTTCTGTGCTGCGGGATATGCCGTAAGTAATACCTGAAATCCGTGATCTAATTGGTAACCGTCTATTATATCTGTTTTAACTCTTCCACCAACTCTGTCGGTAGCTTCAATAATAACAGGACTATAACCATTATCTTCTAGAACTCTCGCAGCTGTAAGTCCGCTTACTCCGGCGCCAATGATATGTATTTTATAGTCTTGTTTATTCATGTCTATTTTTGGTTAATACTTTTCGTAATTGATAATGAAAATTAGTGTTTTTATTATTGTCAAATATTCTAAAAGCATTTCATTCTAAATCAGACCAAAAACCAGAAAGAATTTTTAGTTACAGCTTGTTATATATACTCCAACAGAATATAAGTGTCCATAAGATTGTTCGCAACCAATTCCGTTTCACTAATTGTTTCAGGAGTGTTATGTTGCTGTTATTTTTAAATATTTGATTATGGATAGGAACAAATTGTAAAAAGGTGGATGCCCAAACCGCAATTACTAATGTAAGACTAACGATTGTTTCAATGGCCTGAAATTGGACCAATTGAATAACAGCAAGAATCAATTGACCAAACATTAAGGGAATTACTATTAAAGAAAGTCTTGAAGTATAGTGTTTATGCCATTTCATTAAATCATCCTTTTCATAATACAGAAAACCAGGATATACAATGAGTTGTATCATCCAAATAAGGACAACAAGTCCTGCGTCAAAAAGCAATCTTATCGTATCTGTTTCCATAGGTAATACTAGAGTTTAGTTAAATATTTTTCTGCATTATCGATATGTTGTTGCCGTTTTTCAACAGGCATTTTATCAAACATCGAAACGAGCATACCT
>Ga0316187_10000799_pt1 | contig 25891 bp, 27 predicted proteins | sample CroRivburrow1_MG_FD_204927 | JGI IMG/M metagenome (GOLD analysis project Ga0316187, IMG submission 204927) | Coastal sediment microbial communities from Maine, United States - Cross River worm burrow 1 | ecosystem: Environmental > Aquatic > Marine > Coastal > Sediment | place: USA: Maine...
GCTGTCGGCCACGGGACGCCTCGTCGTGATCGTCACCCACGTGCGGGAACTGGCCGAGCGCATGCCGGTGCGGTTCGAGGTGCGCAAGGGTCCGACCACGTCGACGGTGGAACGGGTGGAGGGGTAAGGCCATGGGTATGCGCTTTGCGGTGGAATCCTGGGATCCCGGCTACGGCACCTCAGGCGACGATGCCACGTTGGAACCGGCCGACCAACCGGTCGACGCCACCGTCGAGCTACCGCTCGACCAGTGGCGGCCGGTGACCCCCGAGGGCCCGGCGCCCGAGTCGCTGCTGTTCGTCGACGGGATACAGCGCATCGACACCCGAATCTGGATCGACGACGGCCCCCTGTCCCGGCCCGCCATCTGCGCCACGGTGGCCGCCGGTGCCGTGCACTGCACCCCCGGTTCGGCCGTGGTGACGGCGGTGGCCGTTGAGCGGGGGTTGCACACCGCCGTGGCCGAGGCATCCGCCATCGACACCCGCCACGGCTGCTATGTGGTGCGACGGGCCGGTGGCGACGACGACATGCCCCTGTTCCGCAGCGTGCACGCCATGATGACCGAACTGGAGTGCGCCATCTCCGAAGAGTTGAACGGGGCCGAGGTCGTGGTGTTCGACGGGCCGCTGCGGGGGCGTGATCACGTCGCCGGGGTCGGCTATGTGAAGACCCAACACCGCCAGTACCTCGAACCTGCGCAGCACCGCATCATCGGCGACCTGGGCGACGGCCAACGCACCCCACTGTTCGCCATCGGGGGCGATTTCGCCCGCTGGTCGTGGTACCTGCGCCTACCCGGACCCCGGGCCCATTCCCTCAGCGGGGTTGTCCGCCTCGAGCTCCCGGCCCTGGGCGAGGCCGCGGCGGCAGCAGAACGGGCCGACACCATCAGCGCCGCCCTGCCCCGCTACGCCAGCAAGCCCTACAAGGACGCCCGCGCCCCCCAGAACCTCTATCCCATCGCCGGCCTGGAGCGGGAGCTACGTCGCCGCCTTGGCGACTCCCACCTCATGGAGCGGGCCCTGCGCACCGCCTCCGGTCTGGCTGCCGCGGCTTCCTGAAGGTGTAGCAGACGAGGTCCTGAGGTTGGGGGGTGTGGGGAGCAGATGGCCTCCGGCGGCGATTTGCCGTCGGCTTGGGCAATAGGCGTCGACCGCGGCCGTTGTCACTCCGGGACCTCGAAGGCACAGCCGTATTGGGTCATAAGCTCTGCCAGCTGATCGAGGGTGACGATGGTGGTCATCAGTCGCTGTTGCTCGGCGATATATTTGGCGTGGGTCGGTGTTCGTTCGAGACGGTCATTCGAGCGGTTGATGCCGTCCACGATTCCCAGGTGGACGACCGTCACCGGCCAGGCGGGGCGGTCGGCCAATACCGTTTCGGCCGCGGCCCGGCGCGGCCCATCGTCGGTCAGGATCGACGCTTCCCACTCGGCGAACCAGGTGCACTCCAGGAACCAGTCGATGTGGCTCGACAGTTGCAGCTCGCTCTGGGGTATCCCGTGGATCAAGGGTGTGGGGTCGAAGCCCGCTGGTAGGGGGGTGGCTTCCAGCCATGACTGGGCTGTGGCGGCCTGGCGGCGCATGAAGGGAGAGTCGAATCGTTCAACCAGGGCCGGTTGGTCTAGCCGCACCAGGGCGTTGGCCGTTTCGACGAGGACCTCGGACTCGACGGGGATGCGATCGTCGGTCGTGGTCAAGGTGAAGGTGTAGCCGTCCTCCTCCCACAACAGCATTGCGGGGTCCTGGCCGGGGGAGAAGGGAACGTACACCCCGTCGGTGGCGCGGACCGCAACCGACTCGGGGGCCCCGGCGTAGCGGCGATTGAGCACCTCCTCCTCGATCGGGGCTGGACGCATCCACAGCTCGATTCTGCTGTTCTCCGGGCCCCACACAATGTTGCTCGAATGGTCGGTGGCCTGGGGGTCTGGAGGTTGGACCACGCGGAGACCGGGGGGCACCCGGTCGCTGAGATCGGTTTGGCCGTCGACGAGTTCGGCCGCCAGGGCCAGGGCGATGGCCTGCTCCTCGGCTAGCGAAGAACCGATGACGGCGAAGATGCCCGGGCCTGATTCGACAAATGCGCTGACGCTGTCGTCGGCGGGATCGGACTCCACCCGCACCACTCGACCGTCCACCGTGACGTTGCGGCCTCTGAAAACCGACAGTCCGGTGTCTTCAAGGTGGTAGACCACGGCCAGCCCGGCCGTGACCGGATCCGAGACATCGGTGGTGAGCGTGATCAGGCCCAGTCGGCCGCCTGGTTGAACGGTGTCGAGGTCGAGATGTTGGTCGGAGATGAAGCGGAGCTCGGTCGGTCCGGGGGGAACGAGGAACCAGCGGGTCGCCGAGGGCGAGGTCTCCGACTCTTGACCGCCGGACTCTGAGCCGTCGGTGCTTTCGGCTGTCTCGACTGCTACCGCCTCGTCGGCATCGGTGTCGCTGGGGTCGTCGTCGCTGGCACCGTCGGCGTCCGGGCGAAGTCCCTCGTCGAGGCCCTTTTCACCGACGGCGTCGATCTGCTGTTCGTCAACGAAACCGTTGCCGCTGCCAACGAGTCCGGCAACGCCGACCACCAGAAGGGCGACCACGACGGCGGTGCCGGTCACAATGGCCTGGCGGCGGCGGGCTCGGCGGCGGCCAATGATGCCCCGCAGTTGCTCGGTGCTGGGAGGAATGGCCTCGGCCGGATTGGCAGTGTTGAGAAGGTCGTCAATCGTTGGCATCGTCAAGCTCCTCGTTCAGGTCACGGCGTAGCCGTATGACGGCCCGGCTCGTGAGCGACTTCACCGTGCCTTCGGCGCAGCCCATGGCCGCCGCCGTCTCCTTCACGCTCAGATGGGCGTGATGGCGTAACAGCAGGGCCGTTCGTTGGCGCTCCGGGAGCTCAGCCACCACCAGCAGCAGTTCGGTCAGGCCTTCCTGATCGGGTCCGGATTCGGTGCTGATGGGTAGTCGGTTGACTGCCCGTTCGGCCACCAGCAGTCGGCGCCAACGACTCCTCGACTGGTTGATGGCCACTGTGGCCAGCCAGGCCCAGGGGTTGTCCATCACCCGGACCTGCTCCCCGTGCTTCACCAGTTTGATCAGGCTCTCCTGGGCCAGTTCCTCCGCCGCGTGGCGGTCACCGGCCCGCAGGACCAGCAGCCCGACGAGTCGTCGGTAGTTGTCGGCCACGAAGGCATCGAGGTCAGCAACACCCATGGTTCGAGTCTGCTGTGCGGTGTCCATCGACAGGTACAACGCTCGAACCGGGTGATTGGTTCACCTCGGCGGAGGAAATTTCGCCGTTCATGTCACACCCGTCGGGTACCAGATACCGAAGGCGTCGCCCACCAGGGCCGCCCAGTCCCCGCAATCCGACGAAAGAAGCGTGTCATGGACGGCATCAACCCGCCCCCACAATCCCAGCCACCGCTCCCGCATGGAGGGCAGGTCCCCGCTCTGCCGCCCCCTGTGATTCCGGGCCCAGCGGTGTTCTCTGGTGCGGCACCGTCGCCGTCGGTGGGCGCTCAAGAACCCGGTTCCGGGAACCGACCGCGGTGGCATTGGGTAGCCATCGGACTTGGTGCCCTGGTGGTGATCAGCGCCATCAGTGCGGCCCTCAGCCCGCCCGAAACGACCTCAGCCCCCGACCAACCGGCACCCGCATCGCTGGTCTCCGCATCAGCGGAGGTTGATGACAGCCACGACGCCGACGCCAACGCCGACTCCGGCCGTGAAGGCCGATCGGGCTCTGAGGCGTCGCCGGCCGCCACTCCCGGATCGACCGCCCCGTCATCCACTGACACCGCCTCAGACAGCGACACTGCAGCCGTGCCATCCACTGCCGCGCCGACCATCACGGCCGCTCCAACGACCGCTGCGGCCCCGACGACCGAGGCGCTAACCACTACCGAGGCAGTCCTCGACCCGGTCGGTTCCGGAATGTACGTTGCCGGGGAGTTGGAGCCGGGCACCTACCGGGTCGGTGGCTACTGGGCCCGTCTGGGAGCCAATGGTGACATCATCGACAACGCCCTCACCAGCAATGGCGGGCTGACGATTCTGCACGTTGATGGCACCGAGGATATCGTTGAGATCAACGGTGAAGCGGTACCCCTGGCTGAACTGCCCGTGGTCGACCCCATCGCCCTCGGACTGACCGACGGTGTCTACCTGGTTGGCATCGATGTGGCCCCTGGCCGCTACCGGGTTACCAGCGACGGGTTGTCCTATGCCGCCCGGCTCGACTCGAACCTCGGCATCATCGACAACGCGCTGTCGGAGGGATCGGTGGTGATCACGATCGCCCCTTCGGACTACGCCGTTGAGATCTCCGGGTCCCTGGAACTGCTGCCCTGAGCCCCTGATTGTCCTTCACTGTCACACCCCTCTGTCAAGATGGTTCCAGAGCGGAGGCCAGCAGGGCTTGCGCCGACGGAAACTGTGTAGGAAAGGGTGGTTGCCATGGGTCCCGAACCCACCGACCGCACGAGACAACAACACCTGGAGTGGTGCATGGCCCAGATGGCGTCGGGCGACGATGCCGCCCTGTTCACCTTCGTCGACTCCTTCGGCGACCAGGTGGAGGCGCAGGTGCGGCGTATCGTCGGCGGGTTGTTCCGCTCCGACATCCTGGCTGATGGCGATGAGATCAACGGGCTGGTGCTCAACGTCTGCCTCGCTATCCACGATCGAGCGTCAGGGTGGCACCCCGGGGGTGCACCACCCTGGGTGTGGGCCCACTCGGCCATTCGTCAGGTTGTGATCAGCCACGTTGGACACCGCCAGGTGGCCGATGAGACCGGTATCGAGGGTGACGTGAACGGCGACCAAACGGTCGGCGCTGACGTGACCCCCGATACCTGGCACGCCCTGACAAACGAGCACCCGTACCTCCAGCTGCTGGATCAGGTTCTGCTCGAGGAAGGCTCCGCCCGGGACCGGTGGATATTCATCGAGTATCTGACCCAGCAGGGCTCGGGCGACCCGTCGCCGGCCAATACGGTGGGGGAGGTGTTCACTCTCAGCCCGGCCAACGTGCGCCAGATCGTGCGTCGTCAACGGGTGAAACTCAAACGCCGGGCCGAGGGTGACCCCCACTTCGCCCCTCTGTTGGAACTGCCGTTGGTGAGTGCGGCATGAATGCCACCGAGCGAGATCTCACCCCGCTGTGTCAGCGCCTGGCCATGCGCTATGCGGCCGAAGGCCGGGCCCATCCGTTGGTGGCCGCGGTTGCGGTTGCGGTGCGGGGCCGTGCCGGTCTCGGCCCCGACGCCTTCGCCGCCGAACTTGGTGTGGCTTTGTCCATGGTCGAGGCGGCCGAGCGCGGCGAGCTACCGGCTGAACACCTGCCTTCGCCCTACCTCGACCATGCAGACCAGCGCCTCATTGCCCTTCTGGCCGAGCGGGGCTAGCAGCCTGGCGTAACAACGTGGTGCATTAACATCATGCATGAATGTGGTGCATCAATGTGGACTACCGCAGTTCCGGGCTGACCGCAGCTTCGACTTGGGCTAAGGTTTCGCTGCGGAGCGCAGGGGCGGTTCGGCGGTGACCCAAGGCAAGGTGACAGGCGATGGCAACCATCGTGATGATCATTGTAGTTGGCTGGGCGCTGACGACCATTGGTGTGCTGATCACCCTGCTCACTTTGCTCTTCAGCTCCCGCCGCCACCCTCAACAGCGCTACCGGTAGCCGTCCGCCTCCCAGGGGTCGGCCACTACTTCTGGTGGCGGTGTCACCCGTGGCCCGTGGGTGGCGGCATTGTTGGGCTGTTTGACGCAGTTGACGATCGCCGAGGCGTTCCAGAAATGGGGGAGTGACCTCCTCGGCTACGCCACCGTGCTTGTCGGCCCCGATGCCGCCCCCGATGTGGTCTCCGAGGCCCTGACCCTGCTGCTCACCTCGGCCCGCTGGGATCAGGTCGACAAGCAGCGGGGCTACCTTTTTCGCTGCGTTCTCAACGTCGCCCGGATGCATCATCGTTCGAACGATCGCCGTCGTCGGCGTGAACGTCGGCGTGAACGTCGGGTGGCGCTCCCTGAGGTGGTTGACCGGCACCTTGACCTGAGCTCCGGGTCGAGCGTGAGCGCCGTCACCGGGTCGAGCCTGCCCCCGGAGTTGGCCGCGCTCAGCCCACGCCAGCGGGCGGTCGTCCACCTGACCTACTGGGAAGACATGACCCCGTCGATCGTGGCCGAGGTGTTGGGCGTGAGTAAACTGGTCGGGTCAGCCCGTTCCCGAGCTCGGGGGTGTGGTCTTGGGTGTTGAGGGCGGTGAGCTCGGGGTGAGCGACCTTAGCCCTGGGCAGCGATGGCTTCGGCCACGGCCAGGGTGCGGCGGGCGTTGTCAACGTGCAGGTTCTCGATCATGCGGCCGTTCACGGTCACCACGCCCCGCCCGTCGGCTTCGGCCTCGGAGAAGGCGGCAATGATTTCTCGGGCATCGGCGATCTCGTCTTCGCCGGGGGCCCACACCTGGTTGGCCGCTTCGACCTGACCGGGATGGATCAGGGTCTTGCCGTCGAAACCGAGCTCGAACCCTTGACGGGACTCGGCCTCGAAGCCTTCGGCGTCGCGCACGTTGTTGTAGACCCCGTCGAGGATCACCTTGCCCGCTTCCCTCGCCGCCAGCAAAGCACTCGACAGGTAGGGCAGCAGGTTCGAGCGACCCGGAATCAGCGGGGCCCGTAGCTCCTTGGCCAGATCGTTGGTACCCATGATCAACACCGCCACCCGCTCTACGGCGGCGATGGCCCGGGCGTCGAAGATGGCGGTTGGGGTCTCGATCATGGCCCAGATGGCGAGGCTGTCGGGGGCTCCGGCAGTGCTCAACCGATCGCTGATCTCGGTTAGATAGTCGACGCTGTCGACCTTGGGGATGACCACGGCTGCCGCCCCGGACTCCGCAGCGGCCGCGAGGTCGTCGGCCCCCCAGGGGGTGTCGAGGCCATTGCAGCGAATCGTGACCTCGCGGCCGCCGTACTCGCCAGAACCGGCGGCGGCCACCGCCTGGCTGCGGGCCGTCTCCTTGGCATCGGGAGCGACCGCGTCCTCCAGATCGAAGATCAGCCCGTCGGCCGGGATCGACTTGGCCTTCTCCAACGCCCGGGCGTTGGCCGCAGGCATGTAGAGCATGGAGCGCCGAGGGCGCAGCGTGGTGGTATCCGTGGTGGTCATCGTCTGCCTTTCAACGCTCAGAATTGGTAGGTGGCGGCCAGTTCGGGGTCGCGGGAGGCCAGGTCACGGGCCAGCTCCACCACCACCCGGCATTGCTTGACCGAGGCGTCGTCCTCCATCTTGCCGTCCAGCATGAGGGCCCCCGTGCCGTCACCCATGGCCTCGATCACCCGTTGGGCGTGGGCCACCTCGGTCGGGTCGGGGCTGAACACCCGCTTGGCGATGTCGATCTGGACCGGATGCAGGCTCCAGGCCCCGACACAGCCCAGCAGGTAGGCGTTGCGGAACTGGTCCTCGGTGGCCACCGTGTCGGCAATGTCGCCGAAGGGGCCGTAGAAGGGGAGGATGCCGTGCATGGCACAGGCGTCGACCATGCGGGCAATAGTGTAATGCCACAGGTCCTGCTGGTAGGTGGCCCGGGGGGCGTCGGCGTCGTCGGGGTTCGGGTCCTGGCGCACCAGGTAGCCGGGGTGACCACCACCGACCCGGGTGGTCTTCATCCTTCGGTTGGCGGCGAGATCGGCCGGGCCCAATGACAGGCCCTGCATGCGGGGCGAGGCCCCGCAGATGGCCTCAACATTGGCCACCCCCCGGGCCGTCTCCAGGATGGCGTGAACCAGCAACGGTCGGCTCAGCTCGGCCTTGGCTTCGAGTTGGGCCAGCAGACGGTCCACGTAGTGGATGTCCTCGGGACCCTCCACCTTCGGCACCATGATTACGTCGAGCTTGTCGCCGATCTCGGCCACCAGGGTGGTCAGATCATCCAGGGCCCAGGGCGAGTCGAGTGAGTTGATCCTGGTCCACAGCTGGGTGGAGCCCATGTCGACGCTCTGGCCGACCTGCACCAGACCGGCCCGGGCCGCTTCCTTGTCGGTGGCGGGGACCCCGTCCTCCAGGTTGCCGAGCAGGATGTCGACCTTGGGGGCGATGTCGGGAACCTTGGCCACCATCTTGGCGTTCGACGGTGGGAAGAAGTGAATCATCCGGCTTGGTCGGAACGGGATCTCGCGTACCGGATCAGGGGCTCCGACGGCGAGTGGTTTGAAGAAATCCTTGGCGCTACGCACGATTGGTCACCGTATCGACAACCGGGCCTACCGGTCGAGCCGAGCGGCGGTTGAATGCCACCGGCGGGATGGCACCCGGCCCACGGCAGGCCGTCAGCCGGTGCCGTCTCCGCTGCGGTCGTCGTCATCCCCTCGGCCGCGCAACTCGGCCAATTCCTGCTCAAGAGCGGCGATCCGGCGTCGACTGGCCTCTGCCTTCCGCATCGCTGCTGCTGCTTCCCGCGTCGCTGCTTCGGTTTCCCGTGTGGCCTGAGCGATCTGTCGATCGGCCAGGGCCGCTTTGCGGACCCGGATATAGCTGAAGTCGCGCAGGATGGAGGGAGCAAAGCTGACGGCAAAGGGGGCGGTCAGCTGTAGTTCTTCGTCGTCGGAGGCGACGGCGATGGGCATGGCCTGGACGGTGAAATCGAACACCGTGATGCTGATGCTGCCGTAGTAATCGAGTCTGACATCCCAGTAGTGCTCGACCCCATGGTTGGACCACATCAGGCGGCGTTCCCGCTCAACCGATGGAGGAGTCCGTGGGCTCCAGACCTCGGCCACCAGCAGCGGCTTCTCGATATGGATTCCCTTCTTGGGGTGCAGCACATTGGGGCCGAGTACCACATCGCCCCGAGGGGCATGAAGGATCTGCTCAGGACCGCCGGTGCGCCATTCGACGTCGTAGGTCACAACGAAGTCGTCGCCAAGCCCGATGTCGGGCAGCCAGCAGCGCAGGAACATCACCAGATCGTTGGCCAACCGACTGTGATCGTTGCTCTGGGACGGGTTCACGGTCAGTGCACCGTCGATGATCTCGTACCGGCCGTGAGGAGGGTCTTCCAGGGCCTCCCACTCAGCCTCGGAGATCGGCTTGTCGGACAAGATCTGAACCATTGGGCCTCCCCGGTTCCAGCTGGAGCGTCAGCTTTGCCATCCATCGGCTCAGTTTAACGCGTTTAAAAGTAGTTAACTGAAATTAAAGGCTATTGCTTTCACCATTTTAGCTGAGGCCGTTGAGGAAGTCGATGAGGATCTCGTTGGTCTCGGATGGCTTCTCCTGCTGGACCCAGTGGCCACAATCGGCCAGGATCTCCGAGCGCTTCAGCCCCGGCAGATTGCGGTCGAAGCGCTCGATGGCTGCCCGGCCAAGTTGGGTCGGGCCGTCACGGTCACCCCCGATGAACAGTGAGGGTTGGGTGATGGGGGCGAAGCGCCAGGGGGCGAGTTCGGTCCAGTCGCGGGTGATGTTGCGGTATCGATTGAAGCCGCCGGTCAGCCCGGTGCGCTCGAATTCGTTGACGTAGAAGGCAAGGTCGTCGGCGCTGAGCCACGCCATCTGACCCTCGGCCGGAAACTGCAGACGCTCGCGCAGTTGGTGGCCCCGGGGGACGATGCCCATGGTGGGCAGGGTGTGATCGGCCTCGGCCGATGCGGTGAAGTAGAAGCCCTTCAGCCACGATTCGAGGTCGGCCTCCGCTTCGGACTCGGCCACTCCGGGGGTCTGGAAATAGTCGATGTAGAACAGGTCTTCACCGGCCAGGGCCCGCATCTGCTCCAGTGGGGGCGTGTCGCCCCTTGGGTTGTAGGGCACCGACAGCCCGGCCACCGCCCGCACCCGATCGGGTCGCAACAGGGCGGTGTTCCAGGCAATGGGGGCGCCCCAATCGTGGCCAACGACAACGGCGGGCTCAGGGCTGATGGCGTCGATCACGGCCACCAGGTCACCAACGAGGGCCGTCATGGAGTAGGCCTCGATCGAGGCCGGAGCGGTTGAGCGTCCGTAGCCCCGGACATCAAGGGCGACGGCCCGGTAGCCGGCGTCGGCCAGTGGTTGCAGTTGATGGCGCCACGAGTACCAGCTTTCGGGGAATCCGTGGACCAGCACCACCAGCGGACCGCTTCCGGCCTCGACGGCGTGGATGCGGTGACCCGATGAGTAGTACGTGTGATGGGTGAACCCGGAGCCGTTCATGGCGTCAGCCTGCCTGGATTCTGTCCCCAAGGGCAAACGTACGGCCGAAGGACGACGTGTCGCCGAAGGACGACGTGTCGCCGAACGGCACACGTCAGAACTCTCCGGGCCGAAAGGCATACCCCGGTTCTCGTCACCCCCCTCCACGATCTTGGCGAGACCCTGGATCTGAAGTATCGTTTCATACACTGTAAGTCCGTATCCGGGTTGGAGGGCCGGATCCACTGGAGGCTCCTGTGACCATCGCCGACGACCATCTCGACCTGCTCGCCACCACCAATACCGACCGTGATGCCACCCTTCACGCCGTGGCCGACAACGCCGATGCCATCTTCACCTGGGACTATGAAAAGGGTGCCCGGCCGGGCCTCAATAAGCTGTACGAAAAGGCCAAGGGGGCGCAGTGGAACGGCGAGACCGACCTCGACTGGTCGATTGAGGTCGATCAGGAGGCACTCGTCCGGGCCAGTGGCATTCCCAACCGTGAGGTGCTGGCCGAGCTGGGAATCGACATCACCGGTACCTCGCTTGAGCGTTGGGGGGAGATGGAATGGCTCGAGTGGGAGATCGAGTCCGGCAACTGGGCCTTGAGTCAGTTCATGCACGGTGAGCAGGGGGCACTCGTCTGCACGGCCAAGATCGTGGAAACCGTGCCCTGGATCGACGCCAAGTACTACGCCGCCACCCAGGTCATGGACGAGGCCCGCCACGTTGAGGTGTTCTCGCGCTACCTCGATACCAAGCTCTCGGGTTGGTATCCGGTCAACACCCACCTCCAGGCCCTGCTCGATGACATCATCAACGACCACCGTTGGGACATGACCTACCTCGGCATGCAGGTCATGGTGGAGGGCCTGGCCCTGGCGGCGTTCGGCCACATGATGAACGAGACGCAGGACCCGCTGCTCAAGAAGCTACTGCGCTACGTGATGAGTGACGAGGCCCGTCATGTGGCCTTCGGGGTACTCAGCCTGCAGGAGTTCTACGCCGGGTTGAGCGAGGCCGAGTTGTTCGAGCGTCAGGAGTTTGCCTACGAGGCCGCCATCCGCATGCGCGACCGCTTTCAGCGCCAGGAGGTGTGGGAGCGCATGGGGGTCGATGTCAAGGAGGCGGTAAAGACCTTCACCGCTGGGGACCCCAACCTCGATCCGTTCCAGCAGCTGCTGTTCGCCAAGATCGTCCCCAACTGCAAGAAGCTTGGTCTGCTCGATGCCAACAAGGGCTGGCTGCGCAAGAAGTTCGAGACCATGCACGTGATCCAGTTCGAAGACCACATCGACACCGAAGCCGAGTACGAACTGCTCGACGCAACCTCATCGAACTAGTGCCCGTCGGTTGAGGAGCCATCGAACCAGGGCCCATCGGTTGAGCCGGGGTTGACCCCGGTCGAGCTTGAGGTTGGCCTCTTGGTCCCCACCAACACGGATATCGTGGTCTGGTGAGCACCGGGGAAATAGAAATCAGCCTTGAGGCGGTGATCGTGGCCGTCACCGGCAATTCACCCCGATTGCTCACCGTCGATGGCCCCGGTGGTCGCCCCGCTTTGCCTTCAGGCTTGCTTGAGGCCCACGACCCAACCCTCGAGCTGGGGCTGCGGCGCTGGGTGCAGGAGCAGACGGGGCTCGACGTCGGCTATGTCGAACAGCTCTACACCTTCGGCGATCGAGTCCGGGGTACCGCCGAGGTGGCGGCCGGAGGGACGGGGAACCGGCGCTTGTCGATCGCCTACCTGGCTCTTGTCCGTGAGGGGCGGCCATCGGGCGGCGCCTCGTGGCTCAACTTCTACGACTTTTTTCCCTGGGAGGACCATCGGGAGGGGCCGCCACCCATGGTCGGAACCAGGATCGTTCCTGCCCTGCATCGGTTTGTGGACGCCGGGGGCTCCGGGGCCGACCAGCGGGCCGAGCGGGTCAAGATCGTGTTCGGCTGGTCGGGGCTCGACGTTGGTTTCGACGGGCCACGGGCCTTGGAACGCTACGAACTGCTGTATGAGGCCAGTTTGTTGTTTGAGTCCGACCCCGCCCGGATTGAGGTCAACGAGCAGCTTCCCGAATCGCGCCCGATGTACCTCGACCATCGTCGGATCGCCGCCACCGCGCTTGGTCGGCTCCGGGGCAAGCTCACCTATCGGCCGGTGGTGTTCGAGTTGCTGCCCGATCGTTTCACCCTGCTGCAGTTGCAGCAGGTGGTCGAGGCCTTGGCCGGGGTGCGCCTGCACAAGCAGAACTTCCGTCGCCTGGTGGAACGGGCAGGTCTGGTGGAGCCAACGGGAACCCAGGCCCGAACTGGAGGCCGACCGGCCAAGCTGTTCCGCTTCCGTCACGAGGTTCTGGGTGAGCGGCCCCGGCCTGGTGTTGGTACCCCCTGGGTGCGGGCCTAGCCCGTCCTTCCAGGGCCAGGGCCAGGGTTAGGGCCGGAGCCGGAGCCGGAGCCGGAGCCGGTCTCTCCGGGGTCGGAGCCGGGGGTGGGTAGGGCGGCTGGGTCTGCGCCTGGGTGCACCCCAGCGCTGACGCCGGCGCTCTGGAAACTCCGAGCGGGAGCGGGAGCGGGAGGGGGAGGGGTGTAGGGCGTGGGCCGGGGGAGCTGGCGGGGTTGGGCCCGGTCGCTATGGGTGCGGATTCGCCAGAAGACCGCCATGTTCGACAGGTGGATCGCTCCTAGCGACAGCAGTAGCAGTCCGAGCTTGCTGACCAACTGGTTGAAGGCCTGGGTAAGGGATTCATAGTCGGGCTCCAGTTGGTAGGGCAGGAAGGCGTAGCCCAGGTTGGGCAGGTAGAAACCGATCACCAGTAGCCGGTTGATGGCCTCGGCCAGGCGTTCGGTTTCGAAAACGTTGATCAGGAACACCGCACCGTTGTGGTGCAGGGTGCGGGCCAGGTAGATAACGAGGCCAATGGCGACCGAGGCGTACACGGCGTACAGGCCAATGGCCGTGGCCTCGCTGACTTGAGCTGCAATCGGGGTGGGCATGGGGGCGTACTCTCTTGAGCGGATACTTCGGGTGGGATGCCCGGCTGGTGAATTTGAGGGTTGACGATTTGCCGTCTCTTGCCCTTATACTCGTGATGAGCATAATTATGCTCTAGACGAGCATAAGGGTCGGAGCTTCCGGCCCGGCCAACGGAAGGCGAGCTGAGCCATGACGCACACCAAGCTGAATCTGACCGTCGAGAACAGTCCTCCTGCAGCCGTGGCGCCGCTGAAGGCCGTGCTGCCGCCGGAGGAGCTGGCCGCCCTGGCGCCCACGATCGAGGCCATCGAGCGGCTCAAGGTGGAGCGCAACGCCGTGGTGTTGGCCCACAACTACATGACGCCCGACATCTACCACACGGTGGCCGACATTACGGGCGACTCATTGGCCCTGGCCCAGGAGGCCGCTCGCACCGACGCCGACGTGATCGTCTTCGCCGGGGTCAACTTCATGGCCGAGACGGCCAAGATCACCTGCCCCGACGCCACCGTGCTCGTCCCCGACCCCGAGGCGGGCTGCTCCCTAGCCGACTCCATCACCGGAGCCGATGTTCGCCTGCTCCGCCAGCGGTACCCGGGGGTGCCGGTGGTCTGCTACGTCAACACCACGGCCGACGTCAAGGCCGAGGTCGACATCTGCTGCACCTCGTCCAACGCCGTCGAGGTCGTCGAGTCACTCAACAGTGATCGGGTGATCTTCCTGCCCGACCAGTACCTGGGCCGCTGGGTGGCTTCGCAGACCGACACCGAGATCATCCTGTGGGAGGGCAGCTGCGAGGTCCATGAGCGCTTCACCGCCGAGGAGTTGCGAGGCTACCGGACCGCCCATCCCGGCATTTCCGTCATCGCCCACCCCGAATGTCCACCCGATGTGCTCGATGAGGCCGATTTTGTGGGCTCAACGGCGGGCATGATCGGCTGGGTCCAAAACGAGCGGCCGCGCCAGGTGGTCATGGTCACCGAGTGCTCAATGTCGGACAACGTGGCTCTTGAGGTGCCAGACGTCGAGTTCGTCCGGCCCTGCAACCTGTGCCCCCACATGAAGCGGATCACCCTCGACAAGATCCGCCATTCCCTGGAGACGATGACCCATGAGGTGATCGTGGCCCCCGATGTTGCCCGCCGGGCCCGTCGCTCGGTTGATGCCATGTTGGCCCTCAACACCGTCGGCGCCCGCTGCTGAACCGACAATCAAACCTGCGGTCAGTTCACAGGCTCCACTGGAACAGCTGTGACACCACGTTGTCATGCAGGCCGGCGGCGGTGGCCAGGCCCATGACGGCCAGCACCACGCCACCGATCACGCTCAGAACGGGCTGCACCCGATCCCGAAGCCACTCGGGTGCCACCCCGACAATGGCCACGAAACCGATCAGGGGGCCCAGTACCCCGGCCATGAACACGGCCATCATGGCCAGGCCGGTTGGGCCCCGGTCGGGTAGCTCATTCAGGAGCCTGCCGAATTCGAGGCCAACGCACGGTTCCCACAGCTCCGCCGCCGCCCCACCGGCCAGGGCGCCGGCTGCGGTGGCGGCAAGATCCTCGCCGACTCTGTTGCGGGTGAACAGCAGGACGACGGCTCCGATCAGGGCCAGAGCGGCGATGATTACCGGCCAGCCTCCACCTCGGCCGGCGAAACGCAGCCACGACAGCAGCGTCGCTGAGATGGCGAAGCCTGCCACCGCTCCCGGGAGGCGGTCGCCCGCGGCCATGACGGTAGCAAGGCCGGGAACCAGCACGATAAGCGAGCACGGCAGCCAGGCGGAGGAGAATCCCTCTATCAGCAGGTCGAACATGGGTAGGGTCGGCGTTGACTAGGGGCCGTGGGTGGCCAACTGGGCCACCGCAGCTTCCAACTCGTCGTACTTGCCCTCGCCGATGTGATCGAAACGGATCTCACCGGTCTGGTCGACCACAAAGACCCGGGGCCAGAAGCGACGGCCGGGCTGCCAGGCCCGGAAGTTCGTTTTGTTGGTGTCGAGGGCGATGGGCCAGATGAGGCCATTCTCCTCCGCCGAGGCGGCGATTGACTCGGGGTCTTTTTCGAAGTCGAACTCGGGAGCGTGCACCCCCAGGATCTCCAGCCCCTCGGGCTGCCAACGGTCGTAGATGTCCCGCAGGGCCGCGTAGGTGTTCTTGCAGTTGAAGCAACCGAAGGTCCAGAACTGGACGATGCGGACTTGGCCGTCGAAGTCGTTGATATTGTCGGCGTCGGTCTGGAGCCAGCCGTCGAGGTTGGTGAACAGTTGGGCCTGACCCAGCTTCGGGAGCGCCTCAACGGCCGGGGCCGGCGCCGCTGCCTCGTCGGCCGCAGGGGTATCAGCGGCATCGGCGGTGGCGGCGGGTGCTGTCGATTCGTCGGTTCCAGTAGCGGCGGGGGCAGCGACGTCGGGACTGGAACCGGCTGTGGCCGGGGTGGAGTCGTTGAGGCTCAAGCGGCCGAGCACGAGGCCGACAACGGCCACCACCAAGACGATGGCGGCAATCAACTGAGTTCGTTGCATGACAAAAGGTTCGCTCATGGATCGTCGGCTGGCAATGGCACAGCGCAGTGTTCACCAGATCTTACGATCTCCGCCAGGTGGTTCTGGCTGTCAGGTCCGGTTTCGGCTTCGGTTCTCGGCCTGGGTTATCGGGGATGATCTTTGTCGAGGGTGGGGTGATGGATCTACGGTGAACTCCTCAGTCGCAACCCGAAGGATCATCATCAATGGGACCACTCAAGGGGATCACCGTCATCGAACTGGCCGGGATCGGGCCGGGCCCGTTCTGCGCCATGATGCTGGCTGACATGGGAGCCAATGTCATTCGGATTGATCGCTCCGGCGGGGTCAGAGGGGGCGATCCGGCCGAACCGCCCCGTGACGCCCTGACCCGCAACCGTCGCTCGATCGGGATCGACCTCAAGAACCCAGATGGCGTCGAGGCCGTGCTCCGCCTGGTTGAATCGGCCGACGCCATCATGGAAGGGTTCAGGCCCGGCGTCACCGAACGGTTGGGGATTGGACCGGAGGACTGTCTGGCCCGCAACCCGGCCATCGTCTACGGGCGTATGACGGGCTGGGGCCAGGACGGCCCCTACGCCCAGGCCGCTGGTCACGACATCAACTACATCGCCCTGGCCGGGGCCCTGGAACCCATTGGACGGCGCGGCGAAGCCCCGGTGCCACCCCTGAACCTGGTCGGTGACTTCGGCGGTGGCGGCATGTACCTGGCCTTCGGGCTGGTCTGCGCCATGCTGGAGTCCAAGGCATCCGGCGAGGGCCAGGTGGTCGACGTCGCCATGGTCGACGGCGCGGCCTCGCTCATGAACATGTTCTGGTCAATGAAGGCCGCGGGGATGTGGAACGACGAGCGCGGCACCAACCTGCTCGACACCGGCTCCCATTTCTACGACGTGTACCAGTGCTCCGACGGGGAGTACATCTCCATCGGCTCCATCGAACCGCAGTTCTACGCCGAGTTGCTCGAGCTGTCGGGCCTGGGCCAGGACGATGACCTGCCCCGCCAGATGGACCGGTCCCAGTGGCCGGCCATGAAGGAACGGGTCGCTGAGATCTTCGCCTCCAAGACCCGCGACGAGTGGTCGGCCATCATGGAGCACAGCGATGTCTGCTTTGCTCCCGTGCTGTCGATGGACGAGGCCACCCAACACCCCCACAACGTCGAACGGGGTACCTTCGTCGAGGCCTTCGGCATGACCCAGGCCGCTCCCGCCCCCCGCTTCAGTCGAACCGCGCCAACCCTCGACCGCCCCGCTCCCCACCCGGGCCAGCACACCGACGAGGTCCTGGGTGAGTTCGGACTCGATAGCGACGAGATCGACAAGCTCCGCCAGACCGGAGCCGTCGCCTAGGACTCGGTGAACACCGCGGGGTCGAAGCCGTCGAGCACACCGACCCCGCGAAACACGTGCGAGCGCCCATCGGAACGGACGAGGATGGCCGGTCCCGAGAATCGACCCTCGGGGCCGACCATGTCCAGGTCGTAGGGGGCCTGCGCTATCCGGCACGTCTCGCTGGACCGGTAGATCAGCTCCCAGTCGATGTTGTCGTTCTCTTCACTCCGGGCGACGATCAGATCGCCGCCGACCGCAGGCACCGAGCGACCCGAGGTGTGAAGCGATTGGATGAGATAGCGTCGATGGAACATTATGGTCCAGGGTGGCACGGCAGTTCCGGTTCTCCACCGCCCGGTCCGGCACCAGGAGTTGGCCGAAGGTCAACTCCAAGCGAGACGCTCCGCATGGAAACCGCTAGCCTCCCGGCGTGAGCTTCGGTGACATACACGGCCTCTGGGCCTGGATCATGGTGATCGCCAACGCGGTCGCCGGTGTTTGGGCCCTGGCGGCCCACCGCCGCCCTGAGCTGCGAATCCGGGCACTGTGGGTCGTCACCGCCTTCGCCCAGGTGACGGTGGCGATCCAGGCCCTGCTCGGAGTTCTTGTTCTCCAGGTCGACGGCCGTGAGGTCGAACAGCTGCACATCATCTACGGATTTGTGTCCCTGGCCTCGGTCGGGATCCTCTACAGCTACCGCCAGCAGATCATCGAGTGGCAGTACCTGCTCTACGGTGGTGGCGGGCTCTTCTTGATGGGGATGGGTATTCGCGGCATGATTTTGACGCCGATCTGAGCCGACCGAGCGGCGACGCCGGCTGAACCCAGCCCATGACCACTGCATCCGAGACCAGTTCTGAACTTCCCGACGTCGAGCTCATTGAGCGCGATGATTTTGAACTGGAGCCGATGTCGACCGACCAGGCTGAGGAGAAGCGCGCCGCCATCGACCCGCGCGTTCTGGCCCTGGTGGCCGTCGCCGCGATCATGTTGGCCGTGGCCATCATGTCGAGGCCCGGGTCGGGGCCGTCCCCCCAGGTCCCGACCCAGACGACCAGGGAGGTGGCGCCGACCACCTCAGCCCCCGCCCCCGACCCTGCACTTGACTCTGCAACCTCGAGCCCCCGTAACACGCAGCCGATCCCACTGTTCGGAACCAACGCCCCACCGGAGATTCCCGGGGTTCTCAGCGCCGTCGACTCGGCAGGCTCGCTGGTCGTCATCGACCGCAGCAAGTTGCGGGCCAAGGAGAACCGGCTCGACATGGTCATCGTTGAAGCGGATCCGGCAGCGATGCTGGCGGTGACCGGAGCCCCCGCCGTCAAGGTTGCTCGCGACCTTTCGATTTCCGGGACCCGCATCGTGGTCAGCCACGACGACCGATTCCTGGAACCAAGCTTCGAATTGTCCGACATCGCGGCAGACCCCAACGGCACGGCCCTGCTCGTCGAGTACGGCGGACGAGGTCAGACGGCGACCCTGGCCCCCATCGGATGGGACGGGACCGACGAGTCGGAACTGATCCATTGGGAACTGGAGGGTCAGAGTCTTGAGGTGCTCGGCGCCTGGCAGGACCAGTTGGTGGTGCAACGGGCCGATCGGGTCTGGACCCTCGACGCCTCGCTGCAGGAGACGTTCGTGGCTGATGGCGAGGTGCTGAGCTATGACGGTGTGCACCTGGTGCGTCTGCGGTGCGAGCAGGTCGATGCCTGCCAGATTGTTGTCGGTTCCATCGACCAACCCGAGGCCCGCTTGGTCGACCTGCCCGAAACCCTCCGTCCGCTGGCTCAGGAGGCCTGGACCAGCTCGCTTGCGGTCTCACCCGATGGCACCAGGCTGGGAGCCTCGGTTCGTTTTGGCGGGTTGTCATTGCCGGTCGTCGTCGATCTGGACAGCGGAGAAAGCATCAGCCTGTCCGACGGCATGAACCACCAGGCCCCGGTTGTCTGGTCACCCGACGGTGAGTGGCTGGCCTACGCCTTCACCGACGATGTCATGGTGTGGAACCTGGAGGCCGGCCGCTCATGGCGCATTGCCGTCAATCGGGAGATGGTGAGTCTCCACTGGCAGCCCGATGCCGAACCCGTCGGCTAGATCCCCAGGGCCCGGCAAGTGGCCCGGCTTCGCTGGGTTTGCCGACCGCTCAGTCCGGTGGTTTGATGCTGGCTGCCATGGCCTCCAGCCGATCGAGGCGGCCCTGCAGGCCCACCGGGGTGTCGAGCCCCGATGAATTGAAGACCTGGGCCCAACGGTGCGACCAGTCGTGGCCCAGTAATGCCGAGCGGACCTGGGCCCGCCGCAGCGCGGAGGTGTCCGCCTTTGCCAATTCGTGGATCAGTTCGACCGCCTGGCTTGGTTGTTCGGGAATCTCGTTGACGATGATGTCGCCGACAAGATCCAGCTGTAGATCTTCACCCGGCGACTTGCCCACCATCACCGCACCCGCAGCCAGGGCCTCCCACAGTCGTCCCGGTATCTCCCGGTAGCCCCTGGTCACCTCCGGCAGGTCCCACTTGGCGAAGTTGGTGATGGCGATGTTCGTTCGCCGGTACAGATCACCCAGATTGGCCCGGTGGGCCGCGGCGTCACTGACCACGGCGCCCGAGACGGTGTCGTAGATGTAAAGACGGTTGGTCTTGCGGGACCATTCAACCAGTGCCCGGTGCAGCCGGGGGTCGCGTCGGCCGATGCCAAGCACGTCGATCGGTCTTGGGTCGTCAACGGTCAGGGTCGAGAAGTGGTCGACGTCAACGGCGGGGGGAAGGTGGTGAACCGGGCAGGGGGCGAGCACCGACAGACGTTCGGCCGCCGGTCGGTTGCCGACGAACAAGGCGTTGAGCATGCCAAAGGGTTCGTGGTGCACCCGGTCGTCATCCAGATCCGAGACCCAGGCCTCAGGGAACCAGGCAACGACCCGATCGGCCCGTTCGCGGACCTCGGTCATGCGCTCCAGCAGGGGGAGGTCCCAGGTGGTGAAGCCGATGAACACCGCCAGGTCGTAGTGGTCGCGGGTGAGCGGCACCCGACGGTGGAATCCGGGCACGGAGGGGAATGGTCGCTCGTCGTGGATGACGCGTCGGGCCACTCGCCCTCCGAGCCTGCGGGCCCGGATGCGGGGGTGGGTCAGGCTGTGGTCGATCATGGCCATGTCGGCGTCGGCCCCGGCTGCCAGCACGTCTTCGGCTTCGCCAAAGGCGACGTACCCCGGCTGGCGGCCGAAGCCGTCGGACCGTTGACGCTGACTGACGATCAGAACGCTGTTTCCGGCGTTGCTCTCATGGCCCATGGACCCTGTGTCTTTCTCGCGGCCCGTGTCAGCCTCCGATTTGCTCTTCGAGTTTGTCTAACTGCTGATCCAGCTCATCGGGGAGTTGCTGACCGAACACTGCATAGTGATCGCGGATCAGGGCGATCTCAGTCTTCCACGATTCAGGATCGACCTCCAGCAGCCGGGCCATTGTTTCCTCGTCGAGGTCAAGGCCTGAGGTGTCGATGCCGTCCGGGGTCGGTACGTTGCCGATCGGGGTTGAGGTGGCCTCGGCCTTGCCATCGAGGCGATCGAGAACCCACTTCAGCACCCGGGTATTCTCCCCGAATCCAGGCCACAGGAAGCTGCCGTCGTCACCCCGGCGGAACCAGTTCACCCAGTACATCCTGGGCAGCTTCTCGGCGTCGGCGTTGCGGCCGACCTCCAACCAGTGGGCGAAGTAGTCGGCCATGTTGTACCCGCAGAAGGGCAGCATGGCGAAGGGGTCGAAGCGAACCGCTCCGGTGGCGCCGGCCGCGGCCGCGGTCTTCTCCGAGCTCATGATGGAGCCGAGGAAGACCCCGTGCTCCCAGTCTCGGGCCTCGGTCACGAGGGGGACGTTGGTGGCTCGGCGGCCACCGAACAGGATGGCCGAGATGGGAACCCCGCGGGGGTCTTCCCACTCCGGGGCGATCGACGGGCACTGCCCGGCCGGAGCGGTGAAGCGGGCGTTGGGGTGGGCGGCGGGAGTGTCGCTCCCCGGGTCCCAGGTCTGGCTCTTCCAGTCGGTCAGGTTCGCCGGTGGCTCGTCGGTAAGGTCTTCCCACCACACGGTGCCGTCCTCGGCCAGGGCCACGTTGGTGTAGACGCTGTTGGTGGCCAGGGTCTCGATGGCGTTGGGGTTGGTCTGGCGCGAGGTGCCCGGGGCGACACCGAAGAAGCCCGCCTCGGGGTTGATGGCGTAGAGTTGGCCATCGTCGCCGAACTTCATCCAGGCGATGTCGTCGCCAACGGTCTCGATCTTCCACCCCGGAAGAGAGGGGATCATCATGGCCATGTTGGTCTTGCCGCAGGCTGAGGGGAAGGCAGCGGCGACGTACTTCTTTTCACCGTTGGGGGGAGTGACCCCGACGATCAGCATGTGTTCGGCCAGCCAGCCGTCATCGCGGGCCATGGTCGAGGCAATGCGGAGGGCGAAGCACTTCTTGCCCAGCAGGGCGTTGCCCCCGTAGCCCGAGCCGTAGCTCCAGATCTCCTTCGATTCGGGGAAGTGCACGATGTACTTGTTGTCGCCATTGCATGGCCAGGGGACTTCCTGGCGGCCGTCAACCAGCGGGTAGCCGACGGAGTGCACACAGGGCACCCACTCATCCTCACCCAGGACCTCAAGGGCGGCTGCGCCCATGCGGGTCATGATGCGCATGCTGGCGGCAACGTAGGCCGAGTCGGTCAGTTGCACACCGATGTGGGCGATGGGGGAGCCGAGCGGCCCCATCGAGAAGGGCACAACGTACATGGTGCGGCCCCGCATTGAACCGGTGAACAGCGCCTTCATCTCCTGGCGCATCTCCGACGGTTTGCGCCAGTTGTTGGTCGGGCCCGCCTGCGATTCGTCCTCGCTGCAGATGAACGTGCGCTCCTCGACCCGGGCCACGTCGGCGGGGTCGGACAAGGCCAGGTAGCTGTTTGGCAGCTTGTCCTCGTTGAGTTTGACGAACGTTCCCGACTCCACCAGCAGCTCGGCCAGGTCGTTGTATTCTTCCTCTGATCCGTTGCACCAGTGGATGTCGTCGGGTTGGAGGATGTCGGCCCACTCACCCACCCACTCCAGGAGTTTGGTGTTGGTGGTTGGTGCGGTGATTACGGTCATGCCTTGTGACTCCGTTGTCGTTGGCGAGGTGAGCTCACGCTGTGGGTTGGTTGCCCCTTGGTCGGGCGCTAGCCCTCGGGGTCCTTCCAGACCGGGGTGCCCATGTCGACCTCCGAGCCGAGACGCAGGCCGGTGGCCTGTTCGGCGTCATCAAGGTCGAACACCACCCGCTGGCCTGGTCGCAGCATGCGGAAAACCGACTGCTCGAGGGCATTGGCTGCCAGGTCGTACTCGGCCAGGTCGACATCGGTGATGACCACGCCATCTCGGGTCACCGGGTCGTACAGCTTCACTACGCCTTGCACGTGTTCGCCTCTTTCGGGCTTGGAAGGATTGGGGGAAGACACTATTACACCCATCGCCAGAAGTGAAGGAAAGCACCTCAGGAATCGTTGATAGGAATAGAGCCATCGTTTCGGAGTATCGCGCCAGGGTACGGTGCCGGTCATGTCGGCCAACCATGAGAGGCAGTGCAAGCAAGAGGTTTTGCTGCTTTTGAGGCGCTTTGCCTCCCTGCTGGCAGGCAACGAAGCCCGCCTGAACAAGATGAATGTCTTCCCCCTGGCCGACCTCGACACCGGCACGAACCTGCTCCGCACCGCCCAGGCCATGCTCGACGGGCTCGATGACCCCGACGACGACTCCCCCCTGACCACACGGGCGATGATGGCGGCCCTCGCCGCCGCCAGGGGCAACAGCGGGCTCATTGTTTCGCAATACCTGGCCGGATTCCTTGGTGCGGTGGGCGCAGGGGAAGAACTGACCGGTCCGGTCCTGGACGGTGCCTTCAGCGCCGCCGCCACTGCGGCCCGTCTGGCCGTTGGCGACCCCGTTGAGGGCACGATTCTGTCCGTCGCCGATCGGGTGGCGGCGGTCGTTGCCGCCGCCGCGGCGGGTGTCAGAGAGCCGGATGCGGTGGCCTTGGCCATTGTGGCCGAGCAGGCGGCGCAGGTTGCCCTGGCCGCCACCCCCGATCAGCTTCCGGTTCTGGCCACCGCCGGGGTGGTCGATGCCGGTGGGGCAGGGTTGGTGCTGTTCTTCCGTGCCCTGGTCGAGCAGGTGGAGGCCGCCCAGCGGGCCGAGCAGGTTGAGGGCGCCGAGCAGGCCGACGGCTTTGCCCCCGAGGCGGTGTCCGAACCACCAGCTGGGGCTGAGCGGTCCGATGCGCCGGTGGGGGAGGGGTCGGCGGTGTTGCCGACCACCCGGGTTGGTGCGGTGGCGACGCTGGTCGGCTTTGAACTCCAGTTCACCGCCCAGGGCGGAGCCGATGATGCCGCTGGACTGCGGACCGTTCTGGCACAACGGGGGCGTGACGTCGTCGTCTCATCGGCCAGCGGTGTGATCAGGGCCCATGTCCATCTTGACGAGGCGGAGATCGGTCCGGCCATCGAGGCCGCGCTACACGTGATCGAACCTCGTAACATCGTCATTGAGCCTCTGGTGGAGACGACTGAGTAGTGAGCGATGAACAACCGGGACCGGTGCCGGGCAGGGTGGGTCAACTCGACCTGGCCGCCCTCGACGAGATCTCGGTAAACAAACTCAACGGGGTGGGCGAGCGCAAGGCCAAGGGCCTGGCCGCGGCCGAGGTCCACAGTCTGTTCGACCTGGTGACCTACTACCCCCGTCGTTACCTGGATCGTACCAAGGAGGCCCGGATCGCCGACTTGGCCGAGGGCGACGAGGCCAGCGTGCTGGTAACCGTCGACAACACCTCCACCCGGCGGGTGCGGGGCGGCCGGGTCATGGTCATTGCCACCGTTGGTGACGACAGCGGCAAGTTGAAGTTGACGTTCTTCAACCAGGCCTGGCGGGAACGGCAGTTGGTGTCGGGTCGGCAGGCCGTGCTCTACGGCAAGGTCGAGTTGTTCCGGGGGCAACGGCAGATGACCAACCCCATCGTCGACCTCGTTGGCGACAAGACGGGCAAGATCATCCCCGTCTACCCCCAGTCGGAGAAGTCGGGTATCCAGTCCTCCGACGTCAGCGAGTGGGTGGCGGAGATTCTGCGGCGCACCCTGCCGCCCCGCGGTCGTGGCCTGGTCGACCCTCTCCCTCCCGAGTTGTTGCGTCGGTTCGGGTTCGTCGACCGTGAAAGGGCGTTCGAAGCCATCCACCGCCCCGAGTCGATGGGGGACGCATCAGCGGCCCGACGACGCCTCGTGTTCGACGAACTGTTCCGCATGCAACTGGCCCTGGTCCTGCGCAAGCGGGCCATCGAGCGGACCGAGGTCGGTATCGCCCATGAGATCAACGGGCCCCTGTCGAAGGCCTTCCAGGACCGGTTGCCCTTCGCCCTGACCGGTGCCCAGGCCAGGGCCATCGAGTCGATCGGCCGCGACCTGGGCCGGCCCGTGCCCATGCACCGCCTCCTCCAGGGCGATGTTGGTGCCGGTAAGACCCTGGTGGCGGTGGCCTCCATGCTGGCCGCCATCGACGGGGGCCACCAGGCGGCCCTCATGGCCCCCACCGAGGTGCTGGCCGAGCAACATCTGGCCGGGATCTCCAAGCTGTTGGAGGGATTGACCGTTGGTGACAGCGGCTCGTTGTTTGCTGAGCGGCCACTGCGGGTCGAGCTGCTGACCAACCGCCTGGGGGCGGCCGATCGCCGACGGATCCTGAACGACATGCTGCTTGGTCAGGTCGACCTGGTCGTTGGCACCCACGCCCTCATTCAGGAAACGGTGACCTTTGCCTCCCTGGGCGTGGTTGTCATCGACGAGCAGCACCGATTCGGGGTCGAGCAGCGGGCGGCCATGCGCGAGCGCAGCTACGCCGATGAGTCACCCGATGTGTTGGTCATGACGGCCACCCCGATCCCGCGCACGGCGGCCATGACCGTCTACGGCGACCTGGATGTCTCCGTGCTGGATGAGTTGCCGCCCGGCCGTTCCCCGATTGACACCCGCTGGGTCCAGGCCTCGGGATCGCTCGACGAAGGCCCGACCGATGATCTCGATCGAATGTGGGACGAGGTCAAGGCCCAGATCGGGGAGGGGCGTCAGGTCTATGTGGTGTGCCCCCTGATCGACGAGTCGGAGAAGCTGGAGGTGGCGTCGGCCGAGGCCACCTTCGAACGCCTCGGTGCGCTGGAATTGTCCGGTGCCCGCCTGGGGTTGCTGCACGGCAGGCTGGCATCGGCCGACAAGGACCAGACCATGGACCGGTTCCGAACCGGCGAACTCGATGTGCTGGTGGCCACCACCGTGATCGAGGTCGGGGTGGATGTGCCGAACGCCACGGTGATGATCATCCTCGACGCCGACCGGTTTGGCATCGCCCAGCTCCATCAGCTGCGGGGCCGGGTTGGACGGGGTCGACATCTTTCCACCTGCTGGCTGGTTGGCGAGGCAACGACACCCGACGGCGAGTCCAGACTCCAGGCCCTGGTCGACAGCACCGATGGCTTCGAACTGGCCGAGATCGACCTCGACCTCCGGGGGGAGGGAACCATTCTCGGTGAGCGCCAGAAGGGACACAATGACCTGAAGCTGGCCTCGTTGCGGCGCGACCGCAAGATCGTCGAACAGGCCAGGGAATGTGCCATTGAACTCATCAACGGCGACCCACTGCTGGCCGCCCACCCCCGACTGGCTGGCGAACTTGAGCTTTTCTTCGACAACGACGAGGCCGAGTTCCTGCTGAAGGGCTGACGTGTGCCCGCCTTCGGCGGGCACCTGGAGTTTCGGCCGGGGGCCGAAACGTCCCGCGGTTTGGGGGGCACCTGGCTTGGGCGGGCACCTGGGGTTTCGGTCAGGGGTCGAGACGTCCCGCGGTTT
>Ga0316187_10000800_pt1 | contig 25886 bp, 23 predicted proteins | sample CroRivburrow1_MG_FD_204927 | JGI IMG/M metagenome (GOLD analysis project Ga0316187, IMG submission 204927) | Coastal sediment microbial communities from Maine, United States - Cross River worm burrow 1 | ecosystem: Environmental > Aquatic > Marine > Coastal > Sediment | place: USA: Maine...
AAAGGAGATTCTGGTGGCTCAGGCACAAGATTCAGGCAAGCCGGATAACATTATCGATAAAATGGTTGAGGGCCGTCTCCGCAAATTCCTGGCTGAGATCACTCTGCTGGGCCAACCCTTTGTGAAGGACCCCGAGCAAAGTGTAGAGCAGCTGCTCAAGGCAGAGGACGCAGAGGTTCGACGATTTGTGCGTCTGGAGCTGGGCGAGGGCATCGAGAAGAAATCGGAGAATTTCGCCGAGGAAGTCATGGCCCAGGTGCGCGGAGGCTGATCCACGAGCGATATCAGGCGTTCCCGAACGCAACACATGGGTGCGTCGAACAGACGGGTCCGTGTGGTCTGAAACATGATCCGCGCTGACTGACCAGAGGGGCGCCGGGGAGGCTGCCTGTCCGGATCCCATGATGCCGGTTGGAGAATTGAGTCGGCGGCGTAGACGCGGCGGTGGTGACTACTGACGTAACCACCGCCGAGCTTTACAATGCCGGAAGGTACAGAACGCCAGAACAATTCGGATTTTCATGCAAGCACACACCCCGGCCTACAAACGCATACTGCTCAAACTCAGCGGGGAAGTGTTGATGGGAGCAGAGTCGTTCGGCATTGATCCTGCGACCATCAGTCGACTGGCAAACGAAATCGGCAGCATCAATCGTATGGGGGTGCAGGTCGGCCTGGTGATCGGCGGCGGCAATATCTTTCGTGGCGCCGGCCTGGCAGAAGCAGGAATCGATCGGGTAACCGGCGATCATATGGGGATGCTGGCCACGGTCATGAACTCCTTGGCTATGCAGGACGCGCTGGAGCGCTTGGGTATCTTTGCGCGGGTCATGTCGGCCATTCGCGTCAACGAAGTGTGCGAAGATTACATAAGGCGTCGCGCCGTACGCCATCTCGAGAAGGGGCGTGTGGTCATTTTCGCGGCGGGCACGGGAAATCCTTTCTTCACCACCGATTCCGCCGCCAGCCTCAGGGCAATAGAGGTCGGCGCAGAGGTCATGCTGAAAGCCACTAAAGTAGACGGCATCTACACCTCCGATCCAATGCAGAACTCGACTGCTAAGCGTTATGAAACAATAACGTATGACGAAGTACTGAATCAGCATCTTAAGGTCATGGACGCGACTGCCATCGTCATGTGCCGCGACAACGATCTGCCGCTCAAAGTTTTCGATGTAACCCGAGAGGGCGAGATAACGCGCGTCGTCAAGGGCGAAAACGTCGGGACGACCGTGCTCAAGGGGTAAACTGAAGATGATCGAAGACATCAAGAAAGATGCGGCGACCAGGATGAAGAAATCCGTCGAAAGTCTGCGTCTGGAACTGACCAAGATCAGAACCGGGCGGGCACATCCGAACCTGCTCGACCACGTCATGTTGGACTATTACGGGTCCACCGTCCCGATCAGCCAGGTTGCAAACATCACCGTATCCGACCCACGCACCTTGGCCATCGCGCCCTGGGAGAAAGGTATGGTGGCTGCGGTTGAGAAAGCCATCATGGCGTCCGATCTCGGGCTCACCCCATCGACCGCCGGCACAGTCATCCGACTGCCATTGCCACCATTGACGGAAGAACGTCGCCGTGAACTGGTCCGGGTGGTCAAACACGAGGGCGAACAGGCAAAAGTCGCCGTGCGCAACATCCGCCGCGACGCGAATCACGACACCAAGGAACTGCTCAAGGAAAAGGAACTCACCGAGGATCAGGCGCGACGCTGTGAGGACGATATACAAAAACTTACGGATCACGCCATCGCCGAAGTGGACAGTCTTCTGGTGACCAAGGAGGAGGAGCTGATGGCCATCTGAGGTGCGGCTACGGCGCAGGGGCGACGAACGTCGCGTGCGCCCAGTACAGACACCCGGACGGAACGGTACACAATGCAGCACGACTCCTCGGACAATCATGTAATCCAGCGGCCACGGCATATCGCCGTGGTCATGGACGGTAATGGACGCTGGGCAACGCAGCGAGGCCTGCCGCGAACCGCAGGACACCGCGAGGGTGTCAAAGCGGTTCGAGCCATTGTTGAGACCAGCGCCGAGCGGGGCGTCGGCACACTGACCTTGTTTGCATTCAGCAGTGAGAACTGGCGGCGCCCAAAAAGCGAAGTCAGCGTGCTCATGAGCCTGTTCCTGACCACCCTCAGGAGTGAGGTGCGGCGGCTGGTGGATAACAATGTCCGGTTGCGCTTCATCGGCGAGCGACAGGTTTTTTCCGACCGGCTGCGGGCCGCGATGAACCAGGCCGAGGGAGACACTCGCGACTGCTCCGGATTGAATCTGGTGGTGGCAGCCAATTACGGCGGCCGCTGGGATATTGTGCAGGCCGCGCGACGCATTTCCGACCAGGTGTTGGCTGGACAAATGCTGCCCGAGGATGTCACCGAGGATTCACTTCACAGACTCACTTGCCTTGCGGACCTGCCCGCACCTGACCTGTTTATTCGCACCGGCGGTGAAAGACGGATCAGCAACTTCCTGATCTGGCAACTGGCCTACACGGAGCTGTATTTTGCCGATTGCCTGTGGCCGGATTTCGACGAGATGGAGTTGGATCGGGCGCTGGCCGACTTCGAGCGGCGACAACGCCGTTTTGGCCGAACCGGCGAACAGGTGCTCGGACGCGTGGATGCTTAGGCAGCGCGTCATCACCGGGGCAATCGGGGCCTTGGTGGTGGTGTTTGCCATTTTCCGGCTCTCTACGATTGCATTCGGTCTGGCCGCCGCCGTGGTGCTGATGGTCGCCGCCTGGGAGTGGGCAATGCTGGGGGGCCTGCGCGACGTGCCAAGCCGGCTGGCCTATGCTGCCCTGATCGTCGCGATCGGCGCGCTGGCCGCGGCGGCAATGCACTGGGCATGGTGGGTGCCGACAATTCTGTCCGCAGCGTGCCTGCTGTGGCTTTATCTGACCTACCGGGTGGTGGCTTTTGGCCGCATCGACGGCCTCGGGCTCGGGATGGTTCAGATGCGGGTGTTGGGCATCGGGATCCTGATCTCAACCTGGATCGCTCTGGTTTGGATGCACCGGCAACCGGTGATTGGACCGGCTCTGGTGATGATGACCCTGATACTGGTTTGGGCGGCGGATACTGGCGCCTACTTTGCCGGTCGTCGCTGGGGGCGACGCAAGCTGGCACCACGGGTGAGCCCTGGCAAAACCGTGGAAGGCGCGCTCGGGGGGCTGGCGATGGTTGCGGCGGTGGCGGTGATCGCTGGCGTCTGGTTCGGTTTCAGTGCCGGCCAGTGGTTGCTGTTTGTGGGTCTGTGTTTGCTGTGTTTCGTGGCATCGGTGTTGGGTGATTTGTTCGAAAGCATGGCCAAGCGCCAACAAGGGGTTAAGGACAGCGGGGCCATCCTGCCCGGTCATGGTGGCGTGCTGGATCGCATAGACAGTCTGACGGCAGCGGCGCCGGTTTTCGCAGGGGGGATGCTGTGGCTGCTCAATTAGCGCCCATCGGCGAACCGGTCGGGATTTCGGTACTGGGTTCCACCGGTTCCGTCGGAATCAGCACGCTGGATGTCTTGCGCCGGCATCCAGAACGCTATCGTGTGTTCGGTCTGAGTGCGCACCGCCAGGTCGACACCATGTTTCGACAATGCCTGGAGTTTCGGCCCCGTCAAGTGGTGATGGTCGACCCGAATGCCGCACTGCGTCTATCGAAACGGTTGGCGGATCAAGAGGACCTCGACACGCAAGTGCTTACCGGTGCCGAGTCTCTGGAAATTCTAGCATCCGCGCCCGAAACGCAGATCGTGATGGCCGCCATCGTCGGTGCCGCCGGATTGTTGTCGACGCTGGCAGCGGCTCGGGCCGGAAAGCGCATTCTTCTGGCAAACAAGGAGGCGCTGGTGATGTCCGGCGCCCTGCTGATGGACGAAGTGCGCCAGAGTAAAGCCAAACTGCTGCCTATCGACAGCGAACACAACGCCATTTTTCAATGCATGCCGCCGGACCAGGGTCAGGGCCTGACCCAGAGCGGCGTTCGACGCATCGTATTGACCGCATCCGGCGGGCCGTTCCGCGAAACGCCACTGGATGATCTTACCGACGTCACACCGGATCAGGCCTGTACACATCCAAACTGGGACATGGGCAGAAAGATTTCGGTGGACTCAGCGACGATGATGAACAAGGGCCTGGAGTTGATCGAGGCCTGCTGGCTGTTCGACGCCACACCGGAACAGGTGGAGATCGTGATCCATCCTCAGAGCGTGATTCACTCGATGGTGGCCTACGACGACGGATCGGTCCTGGCACAACTCGGGAATCCGGATATGCGAACACCCATCGCCCATGCGCTTGCCTGGCCCGAGCGGATCGACGCCGGTGTGGAGGCGCTCGATCTGGTGCGGCTCGGCCAGTTGACCTTCCAGAAGCCGGATCGCCGCCGCTTTCCTTGTCTGGTTCTGGCAGAGACGGCGGCACGGGATGGCGGTACGGCTGCCATCGTCCTGAATGCGGCAAACGAGGTTGCGGTCGCAGCCTTCCTTGCCGGTGACATCGGGTTCACTGACATCCCTCGAGTGGTGGCGCACAGTCTCTCCTCCACCCCACGGCGCGACGCCGCCTCCCTGGAACAGATTCTAACCAGTGACGCCGCCGCACGTGAGCTTGCCGGCGAGCGAGTCGACCAGATCAGGAGCAGAATGGTATGAGTTCGGCAATGACTTCCGTGCTCGGTCTGATCGTAACCCTTGGGCTGTTGATTACTGTCCACGAGTTTGGCCATTTCTGGGTTGCCCGTAAGCTCGGGGTAAAAGTCCTTCGATTTTCGGTAGGCTTCGGTAAACCCATATGGTCCAAACGCATGGGTCGGGACGATACGGAATTTGCCCTGGCAGCGATTCCACTGGGTGGCTATGTGCGTATGCTGGACGAACGGGAAGGCGACGTCGCACCCGGCGACCTGGATCGCGCCTTCAATCGCAAACCGGTATCGACGCGGATTGCGGTAGTCGTCGCCGGTCCAGTCGCCAATTTTCTCTTTGCGATAGTTGCTTACACCATTATGTTCATGTGGGGTGTGAGTGGTCTGAAGCCGATAGTCGGGGACGTGCCCGAAGGCTCACCGGCAGCCGTGGGCGGCATCCGATCCGGGGATATGCTGGTGTCGGTGGATCAACATCCGGTTCGCACCTGGAACGAAGCCGCCATTGCGCTGCTGGACCAAAGCCTGGGCGAGGGGCGGGCGCTGATCGGGGTCCAGGACGAAGATGGCACCCGCCGTCAAGGGGAGCTGGATTTGAGCCAGCTTGGTGACGCCCTGGAGCAGGGTCGAATCCTGGAAGCACTTGGGCTGACCCCTTGGAACCCACCGCTAGAGCCGGTGATCGATCAGTTGATCGAAGGCGGCGCGGGCGAGGCAGCGGGGTTAATGCCGGGTGATCGGATCCTGAGCGCCGACGGCCGAGACATGACGGATTGGTCCGAGTGGGCCGCTTACGTAAGGGCGCGCCCGGGTCAGGCAATCGAAGTGGAGATCAGCAGAGGCGGTACGAGCATCGATCTCACGCTGCTCCCGGAGAGCGTGGAGGCGGACGCCGGCAGCATAGGTCGAATCGGTGCCTATGTCCGCGTTCCCGATGAATTTCAGGCCCAAACCCGGGTGCTGGTGCGCTACGGCCCACTGGGCGCCGTGCTGCAGGCAATCGATCGGACCTGGGAGATGTCGCTGTTCACACTGAAAATGTTGGGCAGAATGGTGATCGGGAAGGCATCCCTGGAACACTTGAGTGGACCCATCACCATTGCCCAATTCGCAGGGCAGAGCGTATCCGTCGGGGTGGCCGCGTCTCTGTCATTTCTCGCCTTGATCAGCATCAGTCTCGGAGTCCTGAACCTGCTACCGGTCCCCGTTCTAGATGGCGGCCATCTTCTGTATTACCTTATCGAGGCGGTAAAAGGCAGTCCGCTGTCGGAGGCAGTACAGGCCGCGGGGCAACGGGTTGGTCTGGCTGTGCTTTTGATGCTCATGGGCGTGGCTTTTTTCAACGACATCACCCGCTTGCTAAGCAGTTGATGACGCTTCGCGCAATCCGACACAAGATATCCATGAAGAGACTGTCCGCCATCGTCGTATTGTGTTGCCTGATCCTGCCGCTTGGGGTCAAGGCACAATTCGTTATCTCGGACATTCGGGTCGAAGGCCTTCAGCGCATCTCGGCTGGAACGGTGTTCAACTACCTTCCGGTTGAGGTGGGAGAGCGCGTCGAGCCCGACCGCTACCCGGATCTGTTGCGGGCTCTGTTCCGAACGGGTTTTTTCACTGACGTGCGACTGCGGCGTGAAGGCGACGTACTGATCATTACCGTGGTGGAACGTCCGTCCATCTCCAGTATCGAGATCACGGGCAACAAGGATATCTCGGACGACGACCTGGCAACGGCACTGACCCAGGTCGGGCTGGCGGAAGGACAGGTTTTCGACCGCTCGCTGTTGGATCGAATGGAGGCAGAACTTCAGCGCCAGTACTTCGCTCGCGGCAAGTACGCCATGCGCATCGAATCCAACGTAACGGACGGGCCCCGCAATACCGTCGCGGTGGACCTCACGATTTCCGAGGGCGAAGTGGCGCGAATCAAACAGATTCGAATCATCGGCAACGCAGCATTCAGTGAGAAGGAGTTACTCAAAGTTCTGGAACTGACCACGCCAGACTGGATGAGCTGGCTGACCAAACGGGACCGGTATTCAAAACCCAAACTGACGGCCGATCTGGAAACACTGCGCTCTTTTTACCTGGACCGGGGTTATTTGAAATTCTCGGTGGATTCTACTCAGGTATCCATCACGCCCAATCGACGAGACATCTATGTCACGGTGAACGTCACCGAGGGTGAGCAATTCACGGTTACCGACGTTCAATTGGCCGGTGATCTACCGGTGGACGAGCAGGATCTGGCTCCGCTGATTTCCATCCAGCCCGGCCAGGTCTTTTCCCGGGCCCAGGCCACCGAGACCGCGCAACGGATCAGCGACCGCCTTGGCGATGACGGTTACGCATTCGCAAACGTCAACCTGGTGCCCGATCTGAACGAAGAAACCAAGGAGGTCGCACTGACGCTGTTCGTGGACCCGGGGCGGCGCGTCTACGTGCGACGCATCAACTTTGCCGGCAATACCCGGACCTATGACGAAGTCATGCGAAGGGAAATGCGGCAAATGGAAGGGGCCTGGTTTTCCACCACCAATGTGGATCGGTCGCGTACCCGTCTCGAAAGACTCGGCTATTTCGAAGAGGTCAATGTCGAGACGCCACCGGTTCCGGGCGTTACCGATCAGGTGGATGTGAATTACTCGGTCTCGGAGCGGGCTTCCGGCAACCTGACGTTGGGGGCCGGGTTCTCTCAAGCATCCGGACCGGTGCTGAATGCGAGCGTTTCGCAGGACAACTTCCTCGGCACCGGCAAACGGGTGAGCTTTTCGTTCAACAACAGCAACGTGAACCGGATCTACAGCTTCGGTTACACCAACCCTTACTACACCATTGACGGGGTCAGTCGCGGGTTCAACCTCTTTTACCGTCAAACCGACGCAGCCGAGGCCAACCTGAGCGACTACGACATCGACCGATACGGGGCGGACGTCACCTACGGTATCCCACTGAGTGAATTCAGCACCCTGCGCGCGGGTTTCGGCATTGAGAACACCGAAGTCAAAACGAATTTGGGGACACCCGTGAGAATTCTTGCCATTCTGGCGCAACAGGGCTCCAATGAATTTTTGAACTTCGAGACTCGACTGTCCTGGAGTTACGATACCCGCAACAAGGCGGTGTTTGCTGACCGCGGCATGCTTAACCGGGTGAGCACTGAAATCGCTCTGCCAGGCAGCGATTGGGAATATTACAAGCTTACGCTGCGCAATCAGACTTTTGTTCCGCTGATCAAGGATTGGACTCTGAGCCTGGGCGCCGAGGTCGGTGTGGGAGATGGTTACGGCGACAGTACCGACATTCCCTTCTACGAAAACTTTTTTGCCGGCGGCGTGCGTTCGGTCAGGGGCTTCAAGAGCAACACGCTGGGGCCGCGTGACCCAATATCAGACGATCCCATCGGTGGAAGCCTGAAGACCATCGGGAGTGTCCAGTTGCTTATGCCGCCCCCGTTCGGTGCGGGCCTGGGCCAAATTCGACTGGAGACATTCCTCGACTTTGGTAATGTGTTCGACCAACCCTCGGATTTCGATTACGGCGAGATACGTTATTCTGCAGGCGTGGGCGTGCAGTGGCTGAGCCCGTTTGGACCGTTGAGCATAAGCTACGCGTATCCCCTGAACGCAAGCAAAGACGACGAAGAAGAACCTGTGCAGTTCACCTTTGGGACCGCGTTCTAGGGAAGGTCTGAACAATTGATACGAATCACGCAATTGTTCAGACCTTCCCTAGGGGGCTCCAACTGATGACGGCCGAACCGCAACCCCGACAATCTCGGCCTTGCGACAACACCAGCGCCGCAGTCTCGTCCAGCGTCCGCGGGGATATGAAGGGTTGCCGGGCGCCATCTTGTGTACAGAGCGTCGAGCGTTGCAGGAAACGTATGGTCACGCCCGTGGTTGACGGGTGTGCCGAGGAGAACATAGACCTATGGGCATGCCGGAACTGATCCGATGGCCGATTGCAGCCCTGCTGCTGATGTCATTGCCCGCGTTGGCGCAAAGCGAGCTCAAGATCGGGTTCGTCAACTATTCAAAGATTCTGGAAGAAGCGCCACAGGCCCAGGCGGCCAGCGGGCGGCTGGAGGAGGAGTTCGAGCCGCGCAGCGCAAAGCTGAGACAGATGCAAAGCGAAGTCCGCAAGCTGGAGGATGCGCTGGCGGTTCCCACCACCGACATCGACGACGCGCGCCGGGAAGAGATGAAGCAAATGGAAGCGGACCTGCTGAATCGCCAGCGTGAGCTCAAACGTACCCAGACCGTTTTCCAGGAAGATCTCAACATCCGACGCAACGAGGAGCTGAACAAGCTGGAATCGCTGGTCGAACAGGTCATAGCGCAAATGGCGGATGAAGAGGCGTTTGACCTCATTCTGACCGAGCGTGCCATTATTGCCGCGAGTGAGCGGGTAGACACCACCGCGCGGGTGCTGGAGCGCCTCAACCAGCTCAAGTAGATGATCCCGGGCATGCCAGCGAGGGGCCTCCAGGCTTCCAACGCCGGTGAGCAGCAACAGGCGCAAGACCATGGTCGCGCCAGGACTCGTTTTACAGTTAAGGACTCGCGGAAATGAAACAGGATATGGCGGCTGAAATGGATGTGTTCGAGGTGCTCAAGCATCTCCCACACCGCTACCCGTTTCTCCTGGTGGACAAAGTGTTGTCCTGTGACCCGGGCAAGTGCCTGTCAGCGCTAAAAAATGTGACCATCAACGAACCGTTCTTCCAAGGCCACTTCCCGGACCGGCCGGTGATGCCGGGTGTGCTCATTCTTGAGGCGCTGGCCCAGGCCACCGGAATACTGGGAGTACTCAGCATGGATCAGGCGCCGCCGGAAGACGCAATGTATTTTTTCGTCGGCATAGACAACGCCCGATTCAAGCATCCCGTTGGGCCGGGCGACCAGATTCGCCTGGACGTCGAGCTGAAGAAAGTGCGCCGCAATATCTGGGTGTTCCACGGCAAGGCGTCGGTTGACGGACGCGTGGTGGCGTCGGCCGAACTGATGTGCACCCATCGCAGGGTAGAGGATATGCGTTCTTGATCGACCCCCAAGCCATCGTTCACCGCAGCGCACGCCTGGCGGACGATGTGCAGGTCGGGCCATTCACCACCATCGGCGCCAATGTTGAGATTTCATCGGGATGCCGAATTGGCGCCCATGTGGTGATTGAAGGTCCAACCCGGCTGGGGCGCGACAATCGAGTTTACGCCTTCTCAGCGGTGGGGGTGGAACCACAGGACAAGAAATTTCGAGGCGAGTCGAGCCGCCTGGAAATCGGCGACGGCAACACCATCCGCGAGTACTGCACCATCAGCCGAGGAACCGGGGACGGTGGTGGTGTCACTCGGATCGGTGATCACAACTGGGTCATGGCCTACTGTCATATTGCGCACGACTGCGAGGTTGGAGACCACACCACGTTTGCGAACGGCAGTTCCCTGGCTGGGCACGTGGAAATCGGGGATCATGCAGTGCTCGGCGGCTTCACCCTGATTCATCAGTTTTGCCGAATCGGCGCCTACAGTTTCTGCTCCATGAGCAGCGCGATTCGCCAGGACATACCCCCGTTCGTGACCGTTGCCGGCGACCCTGCCGTACCCCGGGGCCTGAATTCCGAAGGACTTCGCCGTCAAGGATTCTCATCGGATCGTCTCCAGGCGCTCAAGTCTGCTTATCGAATCTTGTATCGCTCAGGGCTGCCGCTGTCGGAAGCCTTGGAAAGGCTTGCCACCCTGGGCATCGACAACCCGGATCTGAAAACCCTTGCAAGCTTTATCGACAACAGTCTCCGTGGCATCGTTCGGGCGTAGAAACTCGGATGCGATTCGTGCGTGCAAGTCCGGCAGCGGCGTCGCAATCCGTCCCAAGTGCTCAGTGCCCCAAAGACGTGACGCATCCTGTGCCCCGAGTGGTCGCTACATGATCCTCCCGGCCTCCTGTGACTGAGGGTGCCGGCGGCGGGTTCACACCGGGCTCGCCCGCTTCAAGGCCCGAGCGACCGCTTCGCATAGCGATTGTGGCAGGCGAAGCGTCGGGAGATGCCCTGGGCGCCGGCCTGATGCGCGCCCTCAGAGATGTGGATGGGCGCATTGTTTTTGAAGGGATCGGCGGCCCAAATATGATTGAGGCCGGCTTCAGCAGTTGGTTCCAGATGGATCGGCTGTCGGTCATGGGCCTGGTGGAAGTGTTGGGCCGGTTACGGGAACTGATGGCCATGCGCCGTGCCCTCTATCGGCGGCTGTCGACGGAGCCGCCGGATCTGTTCATCGGCATCGACGCCCCGGACTTCAATCTTGGGTTGGAGTATCGCCTCCACGGCGACGGACTCCTTGTGGTGCACTATGTCAGCCCCCAGGTCTGGGCCTGGCGCCGCCGCCGGGTTCGAGCCATGGCACGTGGCATCGATTTGGTGCTCACACTGTTCCCGTTCGAAACCCGGGTGTATCAGGAGCACGGTTTGCCCGCACGCTTCGTCGGTCATCCCATGGCGGACGAGATCAAACCGGACGCGCCATCATCACCTGCTCGTATCGCCCTGGGCGTCGACCCAGCCGGACCGGTTCTGGCCATGCTGCCGGGCAGCCGGTTCAGCGAAGTGCGTCGACTTGCGGATGACATGCTTGAAACCGCCGGTCGATTGGCCCGCCAAACTGAAGGATTATTGGTTCTGGTGCCCTGTGCGACGGATCGAATCCGACGATTTCTCGCTTTGCGAACGAGCAGTCTGGACTTCGATCTGAGGCTGTTTGACGGGCAGGCCAGAACTGTTGTCACCGCATCGGACGTGACCCTGGTGGCTTCCGGAACCGCAACCTTGGAAACGGCATTGATCGGTCGCCCGATGGTGATCCTCTATCGCATGAACAATCTCACCTACAGGCTATTGCGACGTGTGGTCAAAGTACCCCATGTGGGGTTGCCCAACTTGCTGTGTGGGGCGCGGGTGGTGCCCGAGTACCTTCAGGACCAAATCGAACCCGACCGGGTTTGCCGGGACCTTCTGCGCTTGCTCGGCCCGGGTCTAGAGCGGGATACCGTGTTGCAACGGTTTGCGCGCCTGCACCGCGACCTTGCGCGCAATGCCAGCGCCGGGGCGGCGGCTGCGATTATGGAACTGTTGCATCAGAAATCTGAATCCGACCGTGGATAGGCCGGTGAGGTGCGAATTTGCCCGGCACGGAACGGCGCACGACCGGACCGATGACACCAAACCAGGCGAAGTCGGCCAGGAGCGGGGTATTATCGTCACGGTCAGGAGGTAACTGTTGGTGCTGTTCGATCTGGACCGGAATGGGGACCCCAGTCTGCTGCAAACCGGCATCGCAGGTGTGGATGAGGCGGGTCGTGGCCCCCTCGCAGGTCCGGTGGCCGCGGCTGCTGTAGTGCTCGATCCACAAAAATCCATTTCCGGACTGGCGGACTCCAAAACGCTGAGCGCGAATCGACGGACCGCCTTGGCGGATATCATTTATGAACGGGCCCAATCCGTGTGCATTGCCTACGCCAGTGTCGAGGAAATCGATCGGCTGAACATCCTCCAGGCGACCTTGCTGGCCATGCGGAGGGCAATTGCAGGGCTGGCGGTGACGCCGGCCAGCGTATTGGTGGACGGAAATCGCTCACCGGGTGGACCGTGCCCAGTGCAGACCGTCGTGGGCGGGGACCGTCGTGTGGCGGCCATTAGCGCGGCGTCGATCCTGGCCAAGGTCGACCGTGACCGGCTGATGCTGGATCTGCACGCACGCCATCCTGACTACGGTTTCGATCGACACAAGGGATATCCCACCCAATTCCACCTGGATGCGTTGGCGCGCTGTGGGGTATTGCCGGAACACCGACGAAGCTTTACGCCAGTACGCCGTTTTCTCTCATCCAGTTAACGGCCTTGACCGGCATTCTGACCGCTGCGCATCCTGAGGCGCGAGCCTGGAGACACAAGCATGACCGCCGCCCCCTTGTTTGTTCACCTGCATCTGCACAGCGAGTTTTCACTGGCAGACGGACTGATACGCATCAAACCTCTGATGCACGCCGCCGCCGAGATGCATATGCCGGCGGTCGCATTGACCGATCTGAACAACCTGTTCGCCATGGTCAAATTCTACAAAGCGGCATTGGCCGCCGGCATCAAACCCCTGGTTGGCATGGAAATTCAGGTCAATACCGGGGTACTCGACGAATCGGTGCCTGTGGTCCTTTTGGCTATGAACACGGACGGCTACCGCAACCTGTCGCAGCTGTCGACCCGAGCTTATCGGCAGGGACAACGTCAGGGTCGCGTGGAGATCGAGGAACGCTGGCTATGGGCCGCCAGCGAAGGCTTGATCGCTTTGTCCGGCGGAGCACAGGGCGAAGTGGGACAGCTGCTCCTGGGTGGAAAGCAGGGGCAACTGCGGGACCGCCTTGCCCTCTGGAACACCCATTTCCCGGGTCGCTTCTATCTTGAACTCCACCGCACAGGGCGGCCCGGGGAGGAAGCCTATGTGCGCGATGCAGTTGCCTTGGCCTCAGAACATGATCTGCCGCTTGTGGCCACCAACGACGTTCGTTTCCTGAAACGCAGCGATTTCGAGGCTCACGAAGCTAGAGTGTGCATCCAACAGGGATTCACGCTGGACGATCCACGGCGTCCGCGACGCTACAGTCCGGAACAGTTTCTGCGCAGCGAGCAGGAGATGGCCGACCTGTTCCATGACCTGCCCGAGGCGCTGGCCAACACTGTCGAGATTGCCAAGCGTTGCAATCTGTCCCTCACCCTGGATCAGTATTTTCTGCCGGAATTTCCGATTCCGCCCGGCCTGACGCTGGATGAGTACTTTGAGCAACAGTCCGAAGCCGGCCTCGAACGCAGACTGTCCAAACTGCTGGAACAGGGCACCGTCGATGACCAGGCCCTGCGCGCCCGATACACCGAACGACTGCGGCTGGAGCTCGACGTCATCAGCCAGATGGGGTTTTCCGGATACTTCCTGATCGTGGCCGATTTTATCCAGTGGGCCAAGGATCGAAGCATCCCGGTGGGTCCGGGCCGAGGTTCAGGGGCCGGGTCATTGGTTGCCTATTCCTTGCAAATAACTGACATTGATCCAATCGTTTATGATTTGTTATTCGAGCGATTTCTGAATCCTGAACGCGTCTCCATGCCCGACTTTGATGTTGATTTCTGCATGGAAGGCAGGGATCAGGTGATTGACTACGTTGCGCAAAAATACGGTCGCGACAAGGTGTCTCAGATTTCCACCCACGGCACCATGGCCGCGAAGGCGGTGGTGCGCGATGTGGGCCGCATCATGAACCACCCCTACGGCTTTGTTGACCGAATTGCCAAGCTGATCCCGTTTGAGATCGGCATCACCCTGGACAAGGCCCTGGAACAGGAGGCCGACCTGAGGGGTTTGTACGAAAGCGACGATGAAGTCCGGGCCATCATCGACATGGGCCGATCGCTGGAGGGACTGGCCAGAAACGTGGGCAAACATGCCGGCGGCGTGGTGATCGCACCCAGGGCGTTGACCGAGTTCACCCCGCTGTACTGCGAGGAAGGTTCCGACGCACCGGTCTCTCAACTGGACAAGGACGATGTCGAAGCCGTCGGCCTGGTGAAGTTCGATTTCCTGGGTCTGCGCACACTGACCATCATCGATTGGGCGGTGCACACAATCAACCAGGCGAGGGATGAAGCCACCGGATCGGCGCTGGACATCACCGCCATTCCGCTGATCGACCCGGGCACCTTCGATCTACTCAAGGCGCAAGAAACCACCGGTGTCTTCCAGCTCGAGTCCAGGGGCATGAAGGATCTGATCAAGCGCCTCCAGCCCGACTGTTTCGAGGACATCGTGGCTCTGGTCGCCCTGTTCCGTCCCGGGCCGCTTCAGTCTGGCATGGTGGACGATTTCATAAATCGAAAACACGGTCGGGCCAAGGTCGAGTATCCGCACCCGGAGCTGGAACCCATCCTGAGTCCCACCTACGGCATCATTCTGTATCAGGAACAGGTGATGCAAATAGCTCAGGTTCTGGCCGGATACACCCTCGGTGGCGCCGACATGTTGCGACGAGCCATGGGCAAAAAGAAGCCCGAGGAAATGGCAAAACAGCGTTCGGTCTTCACTCAGGGCGCGGTCGCTCGGGGGGTGGATGAGGCCACTGCCACCTATATCTTTGACCTGATGGAAAAGTTTGCGGGCTATGGCTTCAACAAATCCCACTCGGCGGCCTACGCCCTGGTGTCCTACCAGACGGCCTGGTTGAAACGTCACCATGCCGAGGCCTTCATGGCCGCCGTGCTGTCATCCGATATGGACAATACCGACAAGGTGGTGGTGTTCATTGGCGAATGTCGGAGCATGGGCCTGGAGGTGGTGCCGCCATCGGTGAATCGGTCGCAGCGGAGGTTCACGGTGGGTGCCGAGCGCACTGTTTTGTATGGCCTGGGAGCCGTCAAGGGTGTCGGCGAGGCGGCGATCGACAATCTGATCGACGAGCGGCAGAGGGAAGGGGCGTTTCAGGATCTGTTCGATCTCTGTCGGCGGGTGGACCTGAAAAAGCTGAATCGACGCATGCTCGAGGCTTTGATCCGTGCCGGTGCGCTCGATTGCATCGGCGCCAGCCGGGCCGGTTTGATACAAGCGCTGCCCGAGGCCATCCAAATGGCCGAGCAGGCATCGCGCAATACCGACGCAGGACAAACCGACTTGTTTGGCCTGGACAGCACCGCCCCAGCGCCATTGGATTTGATGCCAGTGTTGGAATGGGACGAGGCGACCCGATTGGCCGAGGAGAAACGCACCCTGGGCCTTTACCTGACCGGGCATCCAATCAATCGTTTCCTGAGCGAGTTGGCGCACTTTACCAATGGCCGCCTGCGCGATGTGCAAGCCGAGGGCGAGGGACAACTGCAGCCTGCCGCGGGCGGACGTCGACGGCGCGAAAAATCGATGGTGGTGGCCGGCCTGGTGGTGGAAACCCGGGTCAGAAGTGGTCAACGGGGAAAAATGGCGATCGTCACATTGGACGACTGCAGTGCAAGAATCGATGCCAGGTTGTTTTCGGAGGCCTATGAAAAATATAGGGATCGACTGCAAGAAGATGCATTGCTGGTGTTCGACGGCACGCTGGTGTTCGACGATTTCTCCGAAACGGTCCGGCTCAACGTGCAACGGGTTTTGACCCTGGACGAGGCACGGGAGCTGTTTTCGCGGCGGCTGCGGCTGCAGCTTCATCAGGACGACCACCACGGCAACGTTCCGACACGCCTGAGCGAAGCTCTCCGCGCTCATGGAGAAGGCAGTTGCCCGGTGTCGATCGATTACACCGGCTGCGGGGCGTCCGCGCGGCTGACCCTGGGTGCGGATTGGCGGGTCCGGCCCACGGACGGGCTGTTACAGCACCTGCGCGAAATCGTCGGCTCGGAACGGGTGCAGGTCGATTACCGTTGACCGGCGCGGTCATCGCGAACCGGGTGGGCTTGTACACCCAACCGGGGGCGGGTAGGGTAGCGGGCGTTTCCGGGTGCGCACTTGGTCAGTCTCTGGTATGAATCTGAATTTTCTTGATTTCGAACAGCCCATTGCTGAACTCGAGGCGAAAATCGAGGAATTGCAGCACCTCTGCACGGTGGAGGAAATCAACATAGGGGATGAGATCGGTACGCTTCAGGCTAAGAGCAAAGCACTCACCGAATCCATCTTCTCATCCCTGTCCTCCTGGCAAATCGCGCAGCTCGCGCGCCATCCACAGCGTCCGTTTACGCTGGACTATGTTGAGCGCATATTCACTGATTTCGAACCTCTGCATGGAGATCGGCGATTCGCTGAAGACCCCGCTCTGGTAGGCGGCCCGGCTCGAATCGAGGGTCGTCCGGTGATGGTGATGGGTCATCAGAAAGGTCGCGACACCAAAGAGAAAGTCTACAGAAATTTCGGCATGCCCAGGCCGGAGGGCTATCGTAAGGCCGAGCGGCTGATGCAAATGGCCGAACGCTTCCGTTTGCCGATACTGACCTTCATCGACACACCCGGAGCGTATCCCGGCATCGGTGCCGAGGAACGCGGCCAGAGTGAAGCCATCGCGCGAAATCTGTTCGTCCTCGCCAGACTCAAAGTGCCCGTGATCTGCACCGTAATCGGCGAAGGCGGCTCCGGCGGGGCCTTGGCCATCGGTCTCGGCGATCGAATCAACATGCTTCAGTACAGCACCTACTCTGTGATTTCACCCGAAGGGTGCGCCTCGATACTCTGGAAGAGTGCGGACCGGGCTGCGGACGCAGCCGAGGCAATGGGCATCACCTCCAACCGAATTATGGGATTGGGTCTGATCGACGACATCCTGCCCGAACCCTTGGGCGGAGCCCATCGCGACCCGGATGCCATGGCGGCCACGCTCAAAAACGTACTGGCGAACGCGCTTGGGCAGTTGGATGCGATGGACGCAGACGCATTGATTGAGGCTCGTTACAAAAAGCTGATGCGTTACAGCGTCCTCAAGGGAGAATGAGCGACGAAGCGACTCTGGATGTAATCGCCGACGTTCTCCGGGGCTACCCGCAGGCGCCGCGCATTCATGTGGCCCTGAGCGGTGGACTCGATTCTCACTGTCTGCTGCATTGGCTGTCCCATAGCCCGTTCCGGGACCGACTGTCGGCACTGCATGTTCATCATGGCCTTCAGCCTGCTGCGGACCATTGGGCCGAGATCTGTGCAGGCCAATGCGCGGCCCGGTGCGTTCCGTTCGAGTTGCTGAAACTGCATCTGGCGCCCAGACCCGGGGAGAGCGTCGAGGCGGTCGCCCGGGATGCCCGTTATCACGCCTTGCGCGCCCGCTTGGGGCCGGGTGAGCTTTTGCTCACAGCACACCATCGGGACGACCAGGCCGAAACCGTATTGCTTCAGTTGTTCAGAGGCTGCGGTGTGCCCGGGATCGCCGGCATGGCCCCGGATCAACCCCTGGGCCCGGGTCGACATCTCAGACCGATGCTCGACGTCGATCGCGCAACCCTGACCGACTATGCCAGGCGGGCCGGGTTGGACTGGGTGGAAGACCCGATGAATCAGGATCGGCACCTGTCACGCGCCTACCTGCGGCACGAAGTTCTGCCCGCGGTTCGCGCCCACTGGCCCGGTTTCACCCGCGCCCTGGCCCGATCTGCCCATCACGCAGCGGAGGCCACCGACCTGCTGGGGCAATTGGCGCGCGCGGATCTGGAGCGGATGGGTTGGACCCCCGCCCACGGAACGGCACTCGACATCCAGCGACTGTCCGAATTGAACCTGTCCCGCCAGCGCAACGTACTGCGCTTTTGGCTGGGCGCGTGCGGAGTGCGCCCGCCCAGCCAAAGCCGCTTGCAGCGGGTGCTCGACGAGGTCATGCAGGCACGCCCGGGGCGGCAACCGCGGGTCGCCTGGTCCAATGTATCTGTTTGGCGGCATCGCGGTCAGCTCGTTCTGGTGCGGGCGCTGCCCCCGGTGGATCCGGGCTTTAAGGCCGATCTTGAGCTGGACCAGGTCCTCGAGCTGCAGGACGGAAGCCGAGTATGGCTGGAATCCAGGACCGACGGTCTACTGGATGCCGGACGTCTGACCGAGCACAATCTGTGCGTTGCCTATCGTCGAGCAGGCGTACGCCTGCGGACGCCGCTGGGGGCTGGATCAAGCTCGGTCAGTCGTCTGCTCCAGAGTGCCGGTGTGCCAGTTTGGCTGCGGAGTCGCATTCCGATTCTATACCAAGGCGAGCAAGTGGTGGCTGTCGGTGAGCGCTGGATCGACCGACGATACATGTCGCGTCCAGGGCGACCGGCGGTGTCATTTCGATGGCAAAATGAGAGTCTGTTTGATACGCTCTTGGCCCGCATTCAGAGCGGTCGCTCCGACACCGACCGCACCACCTGAGCGGAGTCAGTTAGTGCTCCCGGAACTTGGTTGGAGCGTCTCACGATTTCACTCGGTGCCCCACCGCCAGCACCCCCGACGGGGCTGGGCAGTTGGCCTGTGACACGCCTAATACCGGAGCGAATCGGGAGCCCGTCATGACACGTTTCATTTTTATAACCGGCGGCGTGGTCTCGTCTCTGGGCAAAGGCATCGCCTCGGCCTCTCTTGGGGCCATTCTCGAATCCCGCGGTCTCAAAGTGACCATGATCAAGCTCGATCCGTACATCAATGTCGACCCGGGAACCATGAGTCCGTTCCAGCACGGGGAGGTTTTTGTCACCGAAGATGGCGCGGAGACCGACCTGGATTTGGGGCATTACGAGCGCTTTGTCCGGTCGCGCATGGGCAAACGAAACAATTTCACCACCGGGCGGGTGTACGAATCCGTCATTGCAAAAGAGCGACGGGGCGACTATCTAGGCGGCACAGTACAAGTGATCCCCCATATCACGGACGAAATCAAACGACGGGTGATTGAGGGTGCCGGTGACGCCGACGTGGCGATGGTCGAGATCGGCGGCACCGTGGGTGACATCGAGTCATTGCCGTTCATGGAGGCGATTCGCCAATTGGGCGTGGAGTTGGGACCCCAGCGCAGTCTGTTTCTGCACCTGACCCTGGTACCCTATATTGCCTCCTCCGGCGAACTCAAAACCAAACCCACCCAACACTCCGCCAAAGAACTCCGTTCCATTGGCATACAACCCGATGTGCTGCTGTGTCGTTGTGATCGTGAGATCCCACCGGACGCGCGCAGCAAGATCGCCCTGTTCTGCAACGTGAGCAAGCGCGCCGTCATCCCCGCACTGGATGCCGACAGCATTTATCGCATTCCGCTGTTACTGCACGCCCATGGTCTGGATCAGATCGTGGTCGAAAAACTTAAGCTGGAGGCTCCGGAAGCGGATCTGTCTGAGTGGCAGGCGGTAGTAGACGCTTTGGAATCACCCGAAGGCGCGGTAGATGTGGCCATGGTCGGCAAATATGTGGAGCTGACCGATGCCTACAAGTCGCTCAACGAGGCGCTGATCCATGCCGGCGTGCACACCCGCACCGAGGTCCGGATCCACTATCTGGATTCTGAGCGTATCGAAGCAGAGGGCACGCGCCTGCTGGACGGAATGGATGCGATACTGGTCCCGGGCGGGTTTGGCGAACGCGGGATCGAAGGCAAGGTGAACGCAGTGCGCCATGCCCGGGAGCAAGGCATACCGTATCTTGGCATCTGCCTTGGCATGCAGGTGGCGGTGATCGAATACGCACGTCATGTAAGCCGGTTGAACGACGCCCACAGCACTGAGTTCCGGCGCGATACACCTCATCCGGTGATCGGGCTGGTGACCGAATGGGTCGAATCGGACGGCAAAGTGGAGCATCGAACCGAGGGGGTTGATCTGGGTGGCACCATGCGCCTGGGGGGACAGCAATGCCTGCTGCAGGCGGGCTCGCTGGCGGCTCGCATCTACGGATCCGAGCAGATCACCGAACGTCATCGCCACCGCTACGAGTTCAATAACAGTTACCGGGACATTCTTGCGCGCGCGGGGATGGCCCTGTCTGGTACGTCACTGGACGGAGAACTGGTGGAGGTGATCGAGCTGCCCGACCATCCCTGGTTTTTTGCCTGTCAGTTCCATCCCGAGTTCACGTCCACACCCCGCGATGGACACCCCCTGTTCTCCAGTTTTGTAAGCGCCGCTCGGGCCCATGCCGAGGGTCGCCTCAGTCAGGTGGCACACGCATGAAGTTATGTGGTTTCGAAGTGGGTCTCGATCACCCTCTGTTCCTCATCGCCGGACCCTGCGTAATAGAGAGCGAGCAGCTTGCCCTGGATACGGCCGGGGCGCTCAAAGCGTTAACCGGCGAATTGGGCATACCCTTTATTTACAAATCGTCCTTTGACAAGGCCAACCGCTCCTCCCACGCAAGTTTCCGAGGGCCCGGCTTGGAGGAGGGCCTCAGGATACTGTCAGAGGTGCAACGGCAGATCGGCGTACCGGTGCTGACCGACGTACACGAAGATACGCCTCTGGCCGAGGTGCGCGATGTGGTGGATGTGCTGCAGACACCCGCATTTCTGTGCCGCCAGACAAACTACATCCAGACGGTCGCAGCCCAGGGACTGCCGGTCAACATCAAGAAAGGTCAGTTTCTGGCGCCCTGGGACATGAAGCACGTAGTCGATAAAGCCCGCGAGGCCGGCAACCAACGGATCATGGTCTGTGAGCGCGGTGTCTCCTTTGGCTACAACAATCTGGTATCAGACATGCGGGCCCTGGCGGTGATGCGGGATACCCGGTGTCCGGTGGTGTTCGACGCCACCCACTCGGTGCAGTTGCCCGGTGGGCAGGGAAGTGCCTCGGGTGGCCAGCGTGAGTTCGTTCCGGTGCTGGCCCGGGCCGCGGTGGCCGCCGGCGTTGCCGGCGTGTTCATGGAAACGCATCCAGACCCGAGCAAGGCGCTGAGCGACGGCCCCAATGCCTGGCCGCTGGCGCGCATGAAGGGGTTGCTCGAAGCATTGCGTGACATCGATCAGGTCACCAAAGCCTCAGGCTTCGCCGAGGCGGATCTGATCTGAGCGCGGCCAGACGTTTGGATGCAAACAGCCATTCGATTCACCGGGACGCCGGGGTGGGTACCTTACTGCAATGGCACGCCGGCTTGGGAGCCTCTGATCTATTCTGGACGAAGCAGATTGGAGGGTGAAATGTGCAGATTCAAGGGGCGGATCGCGGGGCAGATTGCGGGTAATAGTTGTTCTATTGCCAAGATCTGCAACGATGAAGCTGTACATTTCAGTCCCAAGATGCACGTTCACGAATAGATCAGAGACTCCCTTGCAGATGTCGCAGTTCCAAACCGGCCCGCCCCGGCTGACCGGCAAAACCCATCCAGGCTCGGCGCCTGCGCCGTCCTTGACTTGAAACCCAAACTTTTCTTTAGGAGTGACCATGTCAGCCATCAGGCGTATCGATGCCCGGGAAATTCTCGATTCGCGAGGCAATCCCACAGTTCAGGTGGACGTGCGCTTGGATGACGGCACTCTGGGGCGCGCAGCCGTGCCCTCCGGCGCATCCACCGGAACCCGCGAAGCGGTGGAATTGCGGGACGGTGATCCGGACCGCTACCAGGGCAAGGGCGTCCGTCATGCGGTGACCAATGTAAAAACCGAACTGGCCGATCTGCTGATTGGCCGAGACCCGGATGACCTGGCCGGCATCGACGCCGCCATGATCGAATTGGACGGTACCGAGAACAAAGGCCGACTGGGCGCCAATGCCCTGTTGGGGGTGTCTTTGGCGACCGCCCACGCGGCAGCCAATCGTCAAGGCCTGTCCCTGTACCGCTACTTAAACCCCAACGGCCCACATGCCATGCCGGTGCCGATGATGAATATCCTCAATGGTGGCGCACATGCAGACAACAGTGTCGATCTGCAGGAATTCATGATCATGCCCACCGGCTTTGAAAGCTTCAGCGAAGCCTTGCGGGCCGGCACTGAAGTCTTCCATACCCTCAAGAACGTGCTCAAAGACCGAGGCCTGGCAACGGCGGTGGGGGACGAGGGCGGTTTCGCACCGGATCTGCCGTCCAACGAAGCCGCGGTGGAGGTCCTGCTGGAGGCGATCGAACGGGCCGGGTACACCGCCGGGGGCGACATCCAGCTCGCCCTGGATGTCGCCAGCTCAGAGTTTTACAAAGACGGCCGCTACGTACTGGAATCCGAAGGCAAGTCTTTCAGTCCCCATGAGTTCGCCCAGTGGTTGGCGGATCTGGCAAACCGATATCCCATACGCTCCATCGAGGACGGCATGGATGAGGGCGATTGGACGGGCTGGGCGGAGCTGACCCGCCTGTGCGGCGATTCGATTCAACTGGTGGGAGACGACCTGTTCGTAACCAACACGGCGATTCTGCAACGGGGCATCGACGAGCACATTGCCAATTCCATCCTGATCAAATTCAATCAAATCGGCACCCTGACTGAGACCCTGCAGGCCATCGCCATGGCCACCAAGGCGGGTTACAGCGCAGTGATCTCCCACCGTTCCGGTGAAACCGAGGACACCACCATCGCCGATCTGGTGGTGGCCACCTCAGCTACGCAGATCAAAACCGGCTCCCTGTGCCGATCGGATCGGGTCGCTAAGTACAACCGCCTGCTGGTGATTGAAGAGGAGCTGGGTGAAAACGCGGCATACCCAGGCATGACGGCCTTTCCGGCCTGAAACTCTGGAACGCCGAGTGATGCGTTGGATGATCGCCGCATTGCTGCTGCTGCTCGGAGCGCTGCAGATCCCCCTGTGGTTGGGGGAAGGTAGCTACCGGGATGTGCGTCTCTTGCGGGAGGCGATCGAGGCCCACAAAGCAGAGAACGAAACCCTGCGGGTGCGAAACCGCGCGCTTGAGGCGGAGGTTCGGGATCTGCGGGAAGGCCGTGAGGCGATTGAGGAAAGGGCCCGGACGGAGCTGGGTCTGATACGCGAGGGCGAAACCTTCTTCCAGACGCTCGGGGAGCCGGACGATGCGCCGGACGCGGCCGGTGAATGACCGACCGGCACAGCATTGGGCGGTCATTCCCGCCGGCGGGCGTGGGCGGCGGATGGGCGGTTCCATAGCCAAACAGCACCTGCCGTTGGCCGGCGATACGGTACTGGGGCACAGCCTAGCCCCCTTTCTGTCGCATTCGGACATAGACGGCGTTGTTCTGGTTCTGCCGGCCAACGATCCCTGGTCCAAAATCGAACCGGGTGTAAAGCCGGTGCTGACAACGGTCGGAGGCGAAGAGCGTTGCCATTCGGTTTTCAATGGATTGCAGTTGCTGCGCGAGCGGCTGCGACCCGATGACTGGATTCTGGTTCATGATGCGGCGCGCCCGTGCTTGCAATCGGTCGATCTCGATCGGCTCCTGACAACCCTCGAAGGCGACCCGGTCGGTGGACTATTGGCGGTGCCGGTGCGCGATACCCTGAAGCGTGCTGACGCCGACGGCCGCGTCTCGGACACCGTGGCTCGGGAAGGCCTTTGGCAGGCACAAACGCCACAAATGTTTCGCTTCGGCGTGCTTTGGAATGCGCTGGAAGCGTTACTGTCACGGGGTTTGACAGTAACCGACGAAGCCGCCGCGATCGAAGCTCAGGGCGGCAGACCCGTTCTGGTGCCTGGACACGCATCCAATCTCAAGATCACCCACCCGGAGGATCTCGAATTGGCCAGCATGCTGTTGGCGCCCGGTGTTGAACATCAAGCTGCGGGGTCGGAGACGTGATTCGAATCGGGCACGGTTATGACGTGCATGCCTTCGGCCCTGGAGATCATGTGGTTCTGGGCGGGGTCAGCATTCCGCACGACCGAGCCCTGGTGGCCCACTCCGATGGTGATGTTCTGATTCATGCCCTGTGCGACGCTCTGCTCGGCGCCGCAGGTCTGGGCGATATCGGGCGGCATTTTCCAGACAGCGAGCCGGCCTACTCGGGCATCGACAGCCGGCGTCTGCTGCGACGCGTGATCGAGCAAATCGCGGCACGGGCGCTGCGCGTTGGCAACGTGGACGGCACCATCATTGCGCAGGCGCCGCGTCTGGGGCCTCACATCGACGCCATGCGCGCCCATCTTGCGGCGGATCTGGGTGTGGTGCCCGACCGGGTCAACGTCAAGGCCACAACCACCGAGCATCTGGGATTCGCCGGTCGGGGAGAGGGCATCGCCGCACACGCGGTGTGTTTACTGCAACCCACCGCGGCCGAATGAATCCTCTGGCTGAACGAATGCGTCATTGGTCACGGGTCCACGGGGCGCCGTTGGGTGGAGGCGTTCTGCGATCTCAACCAAATGACTTCAAAGTCTGGGAGATCAGTGCTGCACAACCCACCGGCGAGGGTGAGCACCTTCTGCTTCGTATCCGGAAGACTCAGGCCAATACCGACTGGGTTGCAGCTCAACTGGCCCGGCTGGCCGATCTGCCGCGCAGGGCGGTGAGCTTCGCCGGCCAGAAGGACCGACATGCCGTCACCGAGCAATGGTTTTCGCTGCATCTGCCTGGGATCGAGAATCCTCCCTTTCAGGACTGGCGCATTGAGGGGGCTGAAATCCTCGAAGCGGTCCGGCATGGGCGCAAGCTTCGCAGCGGCGCACTATTGGGTAATCGGTTCGAAATTCTGCTGCGTGAACTGGAGGCGGATCCTGAACCGCTTGCCGCGCGCCTCTCGCTGATCCGCGACACCGGCTTCCCCAACTATTTCGCCGAGCAACGATTCGGCCGGGGCGGCGCAAACCTCGACCAAGGACGTCGTCTGCTGGTCGACCGGGTCCGAATGCGCAGAGGCAATGCCAGAAACATGGCCATCTCGGCCATGCGCAGTTTCCTGTTCAATGAAATTCTCGATGCCCGTGTCCGGGCCGGCACCTGGGACCAGATTCTGGCGGGCGAGCAGGTGCAACTCGCGGACAGCCGCAGCGGTTTTCTTACCGAGCAGGTCAGCGCGGAGCTTCGTCAACGCGCTTTGCGGGGAGACATACACCCGTCTGCACCGCTCTGGGGCCAAGGCGGGCTGACTGCCTCATTGTGTGCACGGGCTGCGGAAGACCAAGTCCTGGCACAGTATGCTGACGAACGGATGGGTCTCGAGAGAATCGGCCTCAAAACCGAGAGACGGACGCTGAGAGCTATGCCGAGTCATATGAACTGGGAGTTTACTGCTCCAGGCACTCTGCGGCTCGGCTTCGAACTGCCGCGCGGCGCCTATGCGACCGCGTTGCTGCGCGAACTGATCGCGTACCGGGACGCGGCAGCCGTCACCGCGGCTGCAGGCGCTTGAGCAATACGTAGACCGCTCCGGTACCACCGTCGTTGGGACGCGCGGAACAGAACGCAAGCACCTCTTCACGTTGTCGAAGCCAGAGGTTGAGCTTGTGCTTCAGAACCGGCCCGCGATTGCTGGAACGCAGACCTTTGCCGTGAACGATGCGCACGCAGGTCACTCCTCGCCGCTGGACCTCAGCCAGAAACAGAGTGAGCTGGATTTTGGCCACCGCCGCCGTCATGCCGTGCATATCCAAACCCTCGGCGACCGAATACTGCCCCCGCCGCAATTTCTTCAGCAGAAGTGGCTGGGTGCCAGGCTTGAGGTAGCTGAGTTCCTCACCGGTTTCGAAGTCGGCAGGGTGGAACTCGTCTGACACCAGGTCCCGCAACACCTGCGCCTCATCTCTGATCCGCGAATGGGGAATGGGTCGCGGGCGCTGCAACCGATGCTCCACCCGGTCATGTTCGAGCCTGCGCGAGTCGCGAA
>Ga0316187_10000801_pt1 | contig 25869 bp, 16 predicted proteins | sample CroRivburrow1_MG_FD_204927 | JGI IMG/M metagenome (GOLD analysis project Ga0316187, IMG submission 204927) | Coastal sediment microbial communities from Maine, United States - Cross River worm burrow 1 | ecosystem: Environmental > Aquatic > Marine > Coastal > Sediment | place: USA: Maine...
GCGTTTGCGCCTCGCCTGGAGGTGGCCACGGCGCCACGCGTTGCAAAAACAACGTCGACAGACGCGATGTCGCACCTGCGGTTCAGGCTGAAGGGAGACAAACCATGAAAAGATTCGTATCAGCAAGCCTCACACTTGTCGCAACAACACTGATGGTCACTCTGTCGTTCGGATGTGGAGAAGGCATCGACGGCGAGACGGGTAGTCAATCAGCAGAGCTCAGCAAGGGGCAGTGCAACGCAATCGTGGCCACGAACCTCAGCGCCGCGCAGCGATGTGCTCGTGGTGAATGCGGGGGCGAGGAGTGCACGGATGTGGGAGGCGCCTTTTTTGAGTTCTTCGTGAACAACCAAGATTGCGCAGACTTCTTTGGTGTCGGCGACGTCAACGGTCTTCCCGGTAACGCTTCGATCCATCCTCAAACCGCTGAGATCAAGCATATCGGCGAGGTGATCTGCGACTCCGTTGTTGCGTGCGGACTTTGTCTAGGTGCACCTCCTGGAGTGTGCACAGGCCCCTGCGAAGACGCAGCACCCTAGGGGCTGCCTACCCTCTCACGGGATTGCGGGCTCCGAGTTGAGGAGCGACCCTGACTCGTCGCACGAACGCCTGGCCAAACCGGCCGGGCGTTTGTGCGTAGCGGCGCTGGAGAAGATCGGACGGATGGCAGCGTGGTTGCCAACTGCTCGGCGCACGTAAAGTCGGCGCTGCGCGCGGGACCACGGGCCTCCCGTAAAGGCGACCGCTACGCGCCCGCCGAGACGCAGCCCTTTCAATTTCGACATGAGATCATCGTGCGCCGAGAGGATCGCCGTCCCCTCGGCGCTTCTGTTTAAACCGCATGAACGGCGCACCCCTGGACCGCCGCAATTCGTTCCAGAGCTCGCCACGCAGCCGTCTAGGGAGCGGAGAACTGAGTCCATTGCTGACCCATATGCGTCACAGTTGAAAAAGGGACTCCGACCGAAATCAGAATCCCTTGGTTTTTTGGTGACCCCAGCGAGGTTCGAACTCGCGTTACCGGCGTGAGAGGCCGATGTCCTAGACCACTAGACGATGGGGCCGGTTTTAGAGCTTCGCGCTTTAACACGAGGCTGGCTCGGGGACTAGGATTCGAACCTAGATAGCCAGTACCAGAAACTGGAGTCCTGCCATTAGACGATCCCCGAATGGGTCCCGGATGCCGCTTCAGGCACCCGGGCGGCCGGACTATAGCGGCAAGACCTGAAGCAGCAAGCAATGTGCGTGCTTTGATATTCTTGACTTATTTGCTCGTGTATTTTCGTATTTTTCGCCCATAAAAGCTTACTTTCCAGATAGTTCGCTAGATTGTTGACTTGACCTGGCGGAAAACTGCGGAATAGTGGGGGCTCCCTTGGATGCCGGGTTCGTGCCGGCTTGGGGCAGGAGCATCATGACTTCGTGGAAAGAACAGCTTGGAGATCGAGTGCCAGAGCAGCTTGCTGGCGAGGTCGATCTTTTCGAAGGCCAGATCGAGCTGAAGAAGCAGGGCAAGCTCGACGACAAGATCTTCGCGGAAACCCGGCTTCGACGCGGGGTTTATGGGCAGCGCTACGACAACGGTCTTCGGGACGATGGGACCGGCCAGAAGCCGCTCGCCTTCCCGTGCGGTGACCTCACGAAGGGCCCCGACACCGTCTGGGACGCGCCCGGCATGATGCGCATCAAGATCCCGTTCGGAAAGCTCAGCGCCGACCAGCTCGACGTGCTGAGCGAGCTGGCCGAAGAGAACTCGGATTCGATTCTCCACGTCACGACCCGTCAGGACATTCAGCTTCACTTCATTCACATCGAAGAGGCGCCCGACATGATGCGCCGCCTCGCCTCGGTGGGCATCACGACGCGAGAAGCGTGCGGCAATAGCGTGCGCAACGTCACCGCGTGCGAGTACGCGGGCGTGTGCACCACGCAGGCGTTCGACGTCACACCGTACGCGGACGCGATCACGAAGTACCTCCTCGGTCACCCGGACGTTCAAGACTTTGGCCGCAAGTTCAAGATTGCGTTCTCGGGCTGCGAAGACAACCCCTGCGGCCTCGTCACCTTCCACGACCTTGGCGCGGTAGCGCATGTGCGGGATGGCAAGCGCGGGTTTCGCGTCGTCGTCGGCGGCGGCCTAGGCGCCGTGCCGGTCCAGGCCAAGGTGCTCGACGAGTTCTGCCCGGAAGAGGAGCTGCTCCCCCTCGCGCAGGCGGTTTCACGCGTCTTTGCGCGCCTCGGCGAGAAGCAAAGCCGCGCACGCGCTCGCATCAAGTTCCTGGTCCAGAAGGTCGGCATCGACGAGTTCAAGCGCCTCGTCGCCGAGGAGCGTGCGGGACTTCGCCCCGACCCTCGCTGGACGGCGTTCCTCGACGACCTTCACTCGACCGACGAAAAGCCGGTTCGCGAGGCAGGCCCCCTACCCGCGAACGCATCCCCTGCGTTTACGAGGTGGGCGGAGCACAACCTGAAGCCGCAGGCGCAGGACGGCTACTACGTCGCCATCGTGAAGATGCCCCTTGGCGACTTCACCTCGGACCAGGGTCGCGCCCTTGCGAGCCTCGCCCGGGAGTACACCGGCGATGCGATTCGATGCACCGTCGAGCAGAACCTGGCGTTCCGCTGGCTGAGCGGCGCAGACGCAGTCGCGTTCTACGAGCGACTGAGCGCGTTGAGCCTCGCCGAAGCCGGCGCCGGCACCATCTCGGACATGACTTCGTGCCCCGGCACCGACACCTGCAAGCTCGGCATCTCCGCCTCGCGCGGTGTCACAGGCGAGCTTCGGAAGCGTCTCAGCCTCGTTCAAGACGAGCTCGACCCGGCGGTTCAGGCGCTGCGGATGAAGGCAAGCGGCTGCTTCAACTCGTGCGGTCAGCATCATGCCGCGGACATCGGGTTCACCGGCGTCAGCCGGCAAGTGGGCGGGCGCAAGGTCCCACACTTCAACATCGTGCTCGGCGGTCAGTGGACCGAGAACGCGAAGAGCTACGGCTTGGTCGTCGGCGCAGTGCCCTCGAAGAACATTCCAAAGGCCGTCGATCTCATCACGGCGCACTACCTCGAGCAGCGCGAGGGCGAGGAGAGCTTCCAGGCATTCATCGCGCGCGTCGGCAAGAAGGAGTTCCGCAAGGTGCTCGCGCCGATTCAGAAGCCGCCCGCGTACGAGGACGACCCGAGCTACTACAGCGACTGGGGTGACCCGCGCGAATACAACATCGGCGACATCGGCATCGGCGAGTGTGCGGGCGAAATCGTCCCCTTCGTCGAGTTCGGGCTTCAGGAGGCCGAGCAGCAGCTCCACGACGCGCAGGACGCGCTAGAGGCAGGCGACGCGGCGGCGGCGGCTAGTGGCGGGTTCAAGGCCATGGTCACTGCGGCCAAGGCGCTGATTCGACACCTCGAGGTCCAGGTCACCGACGACGCGAACGACGTCGTGGGGAACTTCAAGACTCACCTCTACGACACGCAGCTTTTCCACGACCCGTTCGCAAAGGGGAAGTTCGCGAATTACCTCCTGAAGATGCACGGCGACAAGTCCTACGAAGACGCGAACGAGGAAATCGCACACCGCGCACTCGACGAAGCACAGCTGTTCCTCGAGGCGGCGCATGGATGCTATCAGCGGCTCACCGAAGCGGCCGCCGCCGCAGCGGAGTAAACAAAAATGGAACCGACGAAGTTTCAAGTGAAGCTCTACACGAAGAGCGGGGACGTCGAGCTCGAGAAGCTCGTGCCCGTCTTCCACGAGTGGATTCGCTCAAAGAAGATCGCGGACGAGCTCTTGATCGACGTGGCCGACTACGCGCACGTGCCGCAGGGGCCCGGCGTGGTGTTGATCGGCCATCAGTCCGACTACTATCTCGACCTCGCCGATGATCGACCAGGACTCCTCTACAGCCGCAAGCGCGGCTTCGATGGAGATTTCCAAGGCGGCGTCGACGATGCGTTTCGCAGGGCGCTCGAGGCGTGCAAACTGCTCGAAGCGGAGAGCGGCCTCGACTTCGAGTTCGCCACCGACGAGGTGCTCTTCCGAGTTCAAGATCGCTTGAACGCACCCAACGCGGACGCGACGTACGAAGCGTACAAGCCTGCCCTCGAGAAGGCGGCAAGCACGTACTTCGGTGGCTCAGCCTCGCTCGAGCGCGTGGGCGGGCCACGCGAGCCCTTTGCGGTGCGCATCAGCACGGGCTCGCAGGGTACCGTCGACGAAGCACTCGCCCGCGCCTGAGCAGGCGCAGCGTTTTTGGGGCGTCTGAGCTTTCGCGGTACACCTGTCGGCCAGGAGCTGACGTGCCGTACCGTATCGTTTTCATCACCGGGCTCGCTCTCGGCCTACTCGCCCTCACTGGCTGCTCTCGGGGTGGCGGACGCTCGGACGACGACCTCGCCGCGGGCGCAGACTCCGCTGGCAACGACGCGGCGTTGAGCAAGGTGCGTGCTGCAGCGCGGGCACTCGCGGAGCCCGATCCATCGGTCGACTACGTCGCTGCCGCGATCGAGGGCGTCATCAAGGGGCGCACGAATAGCCAGGCGCTGATCCACTACGACGGCTACCGTGTCACCTTCACGACGCCGGGTGACCGGGTCACCAAGATCAAGTTTGACCTCATCGAGGCAAAGCCTTCCATGGAGCAACTGACGAAGGTGTTCGGGAAGCCCGAGGAAGTCGGACGAGGGATGCTCTACCGCTACCACTCCGAAGTCACGGGGGCGACGATTCGCATTCTCGCGGAGCCCAGCTCCAAGCCAGCGACCGAGACGAGCCTGGTGCGGCGCATCCTGCTCGAAGGCGAAAAGATCCACTGAGCGAGCTCAGAGCCCGAGCGACTGGATCGCGCGGACGACACCCACATCGGCCGGCGGAAGCGGGTATTCATCGAGGGCGCTCGGGGCGACCCAGGCATGGTCCGCAACTTGAAGGTGTTGGACCTCGCCCTTCACGAGGGAGCAACGATAAAAGAGGAGCAGCACTTCTTTTTCGGGATAGTGATGGTGCGTCACGTCGAGGATGCCTTCGACCACCACTTCGATTCCGCACTCCTCCTCGCACTCGCGCACGACGGCCGTCTCCGGCGACTCGCCCTCTTCGAGCTTTCCGCCGGGGAACTCCCACATGCCTGCGAGATGTTGGCCTTCGGTGCGGCGCGTGAGCAACACACGTCCGTCACGCACTACGACAGCGGCGGCAACGACGATCATCTCAGGGCATCTCCCCGATCGCGCGAAGGAGCTCCGCCTTCGCGACCCGGATCCCGATGGCCGACTCGACGACGTCGACCTGGGCGCGGATCAACTCGGACTGCGCTTGGAGGAGCGTCGTGGTGTTGACGATACCCGCCTGCAATTGCTCGCGGGTCACGCGGTAGCCCTCGCGCGCCGCTTCGAGCCCGAGACGGGCAGAGTCGATGGCCGAACGGGCCGCCAGCACGCCGTGATAGCCCCGGGCGACCTCGACTCGAATCGCGTCTTTCAGAAGCTGCGTGTCGGCCTCAGCTTGTTGCAGCGCCGCCCTGAGCTCGTGCGCACGGCCCGAGGCAGCCACCGTGGCGTTCGGGGTCCACCGGATCACGGCGCTCACCTCCCAGGTGGATTCGAAGCGCTCCCGTTGCGGCACGGTCCGCAGGTTCGGATTCGAGTACTGAACGGAGCCCCGGGCCAGAACGTCCGGAGCGCCGCTGCCTTTTGCAGACTTGAGCTGGTGCTCGGTCACATCGATGTAGGTGGTCAGAGCGCGAAGGTCCGGGCGGGCCTGATACGCGCGTTCGAGCAGAGCGTCCTCTGTCTCCGTGGGGATGTCGCTGACCTCCTGAGAGAGGTCTTCGCCGAGTGCAGGGAGCTCGTCGGTGTGCATCAGCGTTTGGAGGGCGCGCGCAGCAACTTGCACGCCGAGCTTGGCCCGCTCGATCGCCACGTTCGCAGCGGACTCCTGTGCCAGCACCCGCATCAAGTCGACGCGAGCCGCAGACCCGGCGCCGACCAGTGCCTCGGTTTCCTTGCGCTGTGACGCGGCGGCTTCGAGCGCAAAGTTCGCCACGGCAAGACCGGCTTCGGCGCGCGCGTACTCGTAGTAGGCCTGACGTCCGTCGAACGCGACGTTGTTCAGCTCCGCCTGAATCTGATGCTGGGCAGCAACCTTGCTCTTCTTGGCCGCCCGGTACGCCGGCATCGCCTCCGCCAGCGAGCGGGTGAACGAGTATGTCAGCGTCGCATCGGTCGCGGTCTGGTCGGTCAGCGATGGGAACGACAGGGTGCCGAGGCCCGGGATCTCGAAGCTCGGATTGTCGACCGGACTGAGGCGCGTGTAGCGGGCGATCAGATCCAATTGCGGGACGAGCGCCGACATCGCCTGAAGGGCCCCGCCCCTGGCCTCGAGGAGAAGCGCCTTCGTGCGCTCGAGGCTAGGTGAGGTCTGGATCACTTCTTTGACGGCGCGGTCGGAGGTGAGCCCGCCCGGCACGTAGAGCGAGCGCAGACCCTGCGCGGCCGCGTCTTCTGGAGGCTCCGCGGACGATGAATCGACCTCCGGTGGTGCCTGCGCGCGTGCCGGGCCCGAGACGGGGCCCGAGGCAAGAGCGAGGACTGCAACTCCGACAGCGACCGTGTGGCGACGAATGCTCATGAATGCTCCTTACACAGGAGTCCATGATACGTCACCACGCGCGAGGCCATCGGAGCCCTCCTGCGTGCAGCGCGATACTAGGGGGCGACCTCGCAGGGATACGGTTCGATGATGAAGTCGGGCGGCGTCGAGAGCACCTCCGCGAAGTCGGCCTCTTCCGCCCGATCTTGGACGTTGTCGGGGTCGCTGATCGCCCCCTCGAACCAGTCCGCCATCACTTCGCCCGCCACTTCACCGAGCCAAAGCTCCTCGCGCAGCGTGACGACGTGCGTGCTCTCGCTCGAGACGCTGGTGTAGTAGAAGTGGATGCCCGGCAGGTCCTTGTTGTCGCAATAGTCCTGACGCATCGTATTGAACCATTGCGCCCGCCAGTCCTCGGCGCTCCTGCCGAAACCGGTGAAGAAGGCATCGCGGCGCTGGGTGTCGTCGAAGGGGTTGCTCACGATGAGCATCTGCTGCTCGGGAACCTGCTTGAGACGCGGTGAAATCGCGTTGTACAGAATCGGCCCGACGGCGCAATCACCCGCGAAACAATACGGAGGCAGGTTCGGAAGCATCCCCCAGCCCGGAATCTTGAGCAGGCCGAGTCCCGCCACACCGATCAGCTCGCCATTGTCGAGCGCGCCACCCGCATCGGGGAACGCTGCCGTGCGCGGCCATTGCAGATCATCGAGGAACCAATGGTAGTTGTAGAGGGCGCCGTAGCCGCCTGCGGACCAGCCACCGAAGAGCGCGACGATCTCGTCGGGCCGGAATCCGGCGTCGCCCTCGCCGTCCTGAATCTTCCAGATCACGTCGCGGACCATCTGCACCGCAGCGCGCATGTTGGTCGAGCCGTAGCGCGGGAGCTGAAGCGTGTTGAGGTCTTCAACGACGCCGCCGCCGGCGAAGACGTCCTGGTTGCAGTACGGCAGATAGACCATCGTCCAGTCGTAGAAGGGGTTCACCGCCGAGTCGGTCGAAGCGATGCCGACGCTCAGGGGATCATCATCCATCGCGTTGAAGAGGTTATTGGCCGCGTTCTCCCGATCCTCGAATCGGGGCACGCAATCCTCTTCGAAGGCGCAGACGCCGCCGCCCTGGAGCCCCACGATCAGCTTGTCGAGCTGCCCGCCCTCGGGCGCCAAGCGAACCTGGAAGGCATAGGGCGAGTTATCGCCGCAGAGTGTGCCCCACTTGTCGCCGTCGACGACGATCTGCACCCACTCGCCGCGCGTCGGCTCGAAGTCGGTGTTCGTCGGGCCGCAATCGAGCGTGAGCGGGCTGGTGTCCGCGTGCGCCGTGGCCGTCATGCAATCGACCTGGTGCGCGGCGCGAGCCACGAAGGTCGCGGCGTCGACCGCGATCAGGTCCGCGAGGCTGTCATCGCAGCTGGCTTCGATCTGCGCGACGGCGGTGTCCTCGAGCGACTTCCGCTCGGTGTCGACGGTCTCGGCGTCGCACGAGTCGCCGGTCAGGCAGGTGCCCACGGCGCTCAGGGATCCGCTGACCATGGTCGCGGCGGCGCGATGAGCCTCGCCCAGACAGGCCTGCTCGGTGTCACTCGTGCTCGACCAAACCGCGCCCTGCGGACCACCGAAGGCGCGCCAGGCGATCGAGTTCGCTTCCGAGGCGCAGGAGTTCTGAAGACGAGCGACGAGCGAGTCGAGCGAGAGTGACAAGAAGTCGCCGTCTGCACAGCCTTCCTGGAGCGTGGTTTCGAGTGCCGACAAGGCCGCAGCGACGTTCGAGTCGCTCGAAGTGCACGGAGCGTCGTTCTCCGAGTAGCAGGACTCCCAGGCGGCATTGACCGCGTCGACGCAGACCCGCACGCCCTCCGAGGCCGCCTCCGCGCACGCAGCCGATGGGGCGCCGCCGCCCGAGCCGGCTGTGCCACCCGAGCCCGCGGCGCCGGAGGACGAGTCGCTGCTGCAGCCGGCGACCAAGGTGAGCGGAATACCTAGGGCCAAGACGACCAGGCCAAGCTTGTAAGACGACATCGAACTCTCCTCACTCGAGTGGATTGAAGCCCCGGGGCACGGGCTAGGGAGGGATATGCGGGCGAGGACCCAGGTGTCAACGGTCTCATGGGCCCGCTTGCCGCGGCCACGGGGCCGATTTATAGCCCCGGCCTATGGCTCAGGGACTCAAGGTTGCGGTGGTCGGCGCCACCGGAATGGTCGGCGCGGAGATGCTGCGTGTGCTCGAGCAGCGCGATTTCCCAGTGGCCGAGCTGGTGCCCGTGGCATCCGCTCGGAGCGCGGGCAAGACCGTGACGTTCAGGGGCGCCCAACACAGCGTGGTCGAGATCGCGCCCGAGGTGTTCGAGGGCGTGGACCTCGCCTTGTTCTCGGCGGGCGGCGGTACCTCACGCGAGTGGTCGCCGATCGCCGCGAGCAAGGGCGCCTTGGTCGTCGACAACTCCTCCGCCTTTCGGGCCGACCCCGAGTGCCCCTTGGTCGTGCCGGAAGTGAACGCGGCGGCGGCAGCCAATCGGCCGAAGGGCATCATCGCCAATCCGAACTGCTCGACCATTCAGATGGTGGTGGCCCTCAAGCCCCTCCACGACGAGGCCCGACTGAAGCGGGTGATCGTCGCCACCTACCAGGCGATCAGCGGCTCGGGTGCCACGGCGGTCGCAGCATTCGAAGCTCAGGAAGAGGCGCTCGTTCGCGGGAGTGAGGTCGACAAGTCGCAGCTTTCCGGGCAGTTGAGCCGCAATCTTCTGATGCATTGGAAACCGGACCTCGAGTCGGGCTACCAGGAGGAAGAGCTCAAGATGGTCTCCGAGACCCGCAAGATTTTCGGAGACCCGAGCATCGCGGTCTCACCCACGGCCGTCCGCGTGCCGGTCATCACGGCGCATAGCGAGGCCATCACCGTCGAGTGCCATGCGCCCCTGACGGCGGCGCGGGCGCGCGAGCTCCTCAGCCAGGCAGAGGGTGTCGAAGTCCTCGATGATTTCGGCAATGGCGTCTACCCGCAGCCCATCGATGCGGCGGGTCAAGACCCAGTCTACGTCGGACGCATTCGCGAAGATGTCGGCAATCCTGGCGGGATTCAGATGTGGGTCGTCTCGGATAATCTCCGAAAAGGCGCGGCCCTGAATGCGGTACAAATCGCCGAAACCGTGCTACTTCGGTAGCGATATGGAAGGCCGTCTTGCGACGCGGCGGCAGCGTCGCCGCATCCGCTATTCTGCTGGCTGGGCAGCGACCTGCGCGATAGCGATCTGGCTCGGCGCTATGCCCTTGGCGAATGCGCAGCCCGAGCAGGTCGACGCGATTACTAAGATCAACGGCGAGTCGACCGCCAGCGTCGTGATCAAGTACTTCAACGCCGAGGACTGCGCCGACTCCGAGGTCACCCTCTACGACCTGACGCTCATCAATGGCGACGGGGTGAGCCAGGCGTATCTCTGGGCCGGCGTCGAGCAGGCGGGCTGTGAGTTTGCGGCAAACCGCACGGAGCTGACGAACCTTTGCCGCGAGTTCAGCGGCAGCCCGCAAACCGTCGGCGACGACGCCACGATCTTCGACCTCACCCTTCAGGATCTGGTCGACACCGGCATCGTGGATTGCGAGAACACGGCGCTCCTAGGTCAGCGCTATTGGATCTACTCGTTTCGAAACGAGAACCCGGGCAGCACGGACGTCCCGACCACGGGCTACAGCATTGCGCCCTTCACCGTCGACGTAACGCCTCCCCAAGAGCTGAACATCACGAGCAACCCCGTTCAGGAAGGTTCGAGCTTCACCGTCGCCTGGGAGAGTCCGACGGATTCCCAGTCGATTCCGCAGTACCGTCTCTACGCCGCCACGAGTGACGATCCCGAGGCCGCTCTGGCCGCCGGACTCGTCGCCACAGCGGGGCTGGACTCCCGCAGCATCACCGTATCGGCCACGACCCTCACCTTTAGCGAGGAAGGCGAGGTCTTCCTGTATGCTTCAGCGGTCGACCAGGCCGCCGTCACCGTTGGAGACGGGAACGAGGGGCCGCTGTCGGTCGCGACACGAGGCATCCAGGCTAGCGACGCCCCTTGCGGCGAGCTCGATGGAGGATGCCAGGATGCGGGAGCCGACGCGGGCGAACCGCCTGAAACCGGCGCTGGCTCCGGGGGCTGTTCCGCTGCGAGCACAGCTGCCGGGCCTGACCTGCCATGGCTCTGGGGGGCGATCGTCGCACTCGTCTGGGGTCGGCGGAGATTCCATTAAAGTGACGAAATGTCAGGCCTTGGCGTAGAAGAAGGACGGATGCTGTCACTTTGTCCGCCTCGCTGCCGAAAAGACTCGGCTTTTCGGATTTTCAGATTGGCCCGAGGATTGCACCCAAGTCCGCGTATGCGCACCCGATTCTTATCTTTATTCACGCTGCTGGTGGCCGGCGCCTTGCTGGCTCCGAGCGCGCTCGCCCAAGAAGAGCAGGTCGACGCGATTACAGAGATCAACGGCGAGTCGACCGCCAACGTCGTGATCAAGTACTTCAACGCCGAGGACTGTGCCGACCCTGCCAGTACCCTCTACGACCTGACGCTCATCAATGGCAACGGAGTGAGCCAGGCGTATCTTTGGAGTGGCACGGAACAAGCCGGGTGCGAGCAGGTGTCAAACCGCACGGACCAGACGGAGCTTTGCCGAGAGCTCAGCGGCAACCCGCGCACCGTCGGCGACAACGCGACCATGTTCGACCTGACCCTTCAAAGCCTCATCGACGCCGGCATCGTGGATTGTGAGAACGAGGCGCTCGAAGGGCAAACGTACTGGACGTACTCGTTTCGAAATGACAATCCGGGCGGCAACGACGTCCCCGTCACTGGCTACGGGGTGGCTCCATTCACGGTCGACGTGACCCCTCCCCAAGAGCTGAGCATCACGAGCGAGCCAGTTCAGACAGGTTCGAGTTTCACCGTCGCCTGGGACAATCCGACGGATTCCCAGTCGATCCCGCAGTACCGTCTCTACTCCGCCACGACCGACGATCCCGAGGCCGCTTTCGCCGCCGGACCGGTCGCCACAGCGAGGCTGGATGCCACCAGCATTACCGTATCGGCCACGAGCCTCACCCTTAGCTCGGAAGGCGAAGTCTTCCTGTACGCTTCGGCGGTCGACCAGGCGGCCGTCACCGATGGAGAGGGGAACGAGGGGCCGCTTTCGGTCGCGACACAGGGCATCGCCGCGGAGACAGGCGGCTTCTGCGACGATCCGGAGGTCGACTGCTCGGGTTGCTCGGTGTCTTCGCTGATGCTTTCGAACGGCCAGCCAAGCTCGGGGCTCTGGGTCATCGCACTCCTCTTCGCGATCGTGCTCACCTGGAGGTTCCGTAGGTGAAGGCATTCGCCGCAGGATTGATGCTCGCTGTCGTGGTCGGACTCGTGCCCGCCGGCGCTGGCGCGCAGCCAGTGACCGTCAGCAACAAGCCCGGCTGGACGCCGGAGGGCTACCTTCTCTCGTTCGGCGTTGGCGCCTACCGACCCGACCCTGGAAGCGAGTCTTTCGACCTGATCTACTCGGGGGACAATGGCCCGATCCTGCTTGGTGAGTTCGACCTCTACGCCTACCGAATCCCGTTCATCGGTCCAATCGGCATTGGGCTGCAGGGCGGCTGGTCCGCGTATAGCGGCACCGCCTGTCTGGCAAGCTCGCCTCCCGGGGAATGCATCCCGTCGAGCGACAGCGCCAAGTTCACCATGTTTCCGCTGAACATCCTTGCTTCGCTCCGCATCGACGCGCTCGCTCGGAAGACGCCGGTGCCGCTCGTCTTCACCGGCAAGGTCGGATACAATAGCGTCTTCTTCAAAGAGCAGGTGGGCGCAAATGAAAGCCGCGGTCGCAGCCACGGCTTTGGCTGGGGCGTCCAGATCGCGCTCGAGCTGAACTTCATCAACCCGCGCCGCGCAAACGCGCTCGATGAAGACTGGGGTATCAATAGCTCGTTCTTCTTCTTCGAGCTCGCCGGCTCTCAGGCCAACAGCCGCGCGCCCGTCGGCGACAAATTCTACTTCAGCGGCGGCGTCGGCATCACGTTCTAGGACGTTTCGGGGGCTCGCCAGCGCTCGGACGATCGAATGCGTCCCCGGGCCCATCGAAGCGTGCCAGCTCGATGTCCACCAGCGTAAGTCCGTGCGCCGGTGCTGTTTCGCCGGCGTCTGAGCGCTCGGACGCCTCGCAGAGCATCCCCGGAATCGCGGCGGGTTCAATTCGGCCGCGCCCCACATCGACCAGGGTGCCTGCCATGATGCGGACCATGTTCTTCATGAAGGCGTTCCCGACGATTTCGAACGCGACGAGGTCGCGGCGGTCGAGCCAGGGCGTGATGACGCGCACCTCGAACATCTCGCGGACGACGATTTCGCGTTCGTCGCCGGACTGCCGGAATGCACGAAAGTCGTGCTCGCCGACGAAGTGGGAGGCGGCAAGCCGCATCGCGTCGATGTCGAGATAGTCTTCGACTCCGACGCCCCTCTGCGCGCTTGGCACGTCGCGGCGCATGCCTTTCGGGCCAACATGCCAGGCGTGGCGTCGAATGATGGGGTCGCGCTGCTGTCCGCAGCGGACGAGGTAGCGGTAGCGCTTGTGAGCGGCGTGAAAGCGCGGGTTGTAGCGGCGGAAGCAGGGCTGGGCGTCGTGCACGACGATGTCCTCGGGCAGGCGCGAGTTGAGCCCACTCACCCAGCCCTCGCGCGGCACCTCGATCTCGGCGGCGAAGCTCGCGATTTGACCGAGCGCGTGAACGCCGGCGTCGGTGCGGCTGCAGCCACGCACCGCGCTGTGCTCGATGCCCATCGCGTCGATGGCGCGTTCGAGCATGCCCTGTACGGTCGGAAGCCCCGGCTGGGCCTGCCAGCCATGAAAGGCAGTTCCATCGTAACCGACGCACAGACAGACGCCGTGCATGAATCGAGGCGTTTCACCCATCGCTAAATCGCGCCGCACGCTAGCGCGGATGCGCCAGGTTGCCTATCGTTGGCCGAATGCGCTGGATCCTGACCCTAAGCCTCTTGCTGGCCACGCCCGCAATGGCGAACGCCGAAGAGGCACCGGTCCCAGCAGAGCCTGAAGCGCCAAGCGCGGAAGCGAACACCGACGCGGACGCCGACACTGCGACCGTCCCTACCCAGGACCTCGACACTGCGGCCGTACCCGACCCGGACCGCCCACCCCCGAAGATCGCCCTGGTCGTCGCTGGTGACCCGGACGAAACGCTCCGCAACACGGCCGCCTTCATCGAGCAAGAGGCCGTACTCGCCGGAATGGAAACGCCGAGTGATCCCGCGCTCCGAGCGGCGATGAGGGGCGAGCCGGCAAAGGAGGAAGACGGGCTCGAGCGTTTGCGCTCGATTCGCCGGAGCCTCGGCATCGACCCCCGCAAGGATCAGGCCTCGTACCGCCGCATCGGCCTCATCTCGGGGGCCGACGCGCTGGTCGTGGTGCGGCGGCAAGGGCTGACCCTGGTCGAAGTCTTCGACGTCGCCGCGGCTCAGTTCTACGAAGGCGTCCTCGAATTCGACACCAGCACGCCCGAAAGCCGCGTCGCATTCATCAAAAGCCGGGCCGATCAGGCACAGCTTCGATGGTCCGAGCCACCGCCACCGCCGACCGAGAAAAAGGTCGCCGTGAACGAGACCGAGGAGAAGAATGACGACTCGAGGGCCAAGAAACGCTGGAAGAAGGCCTGGCCTTACGTTCTGGTCGGAGCGTTGCTGGCAGGGGGTGTGACCTACCTCATCATTGATCGACGTCGTGCTCCCGAGTCGGGGATACCGCTGCTAAGATTTAGGCCCGGTGAAGAGTAGCCCCCCAACCTTTCTTCTCGCAGCCATCGTCGCTCTGTCGGCGATCGCCTCGAGCGCGGCGCCCGCCGTGGCTCAAGAAGCGAACGAGCTCGTCTTGCCCGAGCCGATCGATGGGTACCTCAGCGAGCAAATCGGACCCGTCCTCTGGACCTACCCCGAGGCGATGCGTGAGCGGGTCGCGCCACTCATCGACGAGTTCGACGACCACTGGCGAAGCGTCGTGAACGACTTCGGCATCATCGTCGACGACCAGCTCGAGATCCGAGTCGCTCGCAACCCGGGCGAGATGCGCGAGCTCGCACCCGTCGGCGCACCGCCCCCGGAGTATGCGACCGGCGTCGCCTATCCACGCTGGGGCGTCATCCTGCTGACGATGTCGGCGCCCCAAACCTGGGAGCCGCCTGACCTCGAAGTCGTGCTCGTGCACGAGCTCTCGCACGTCGCCTTCTACCGCGCAGTCTCGGGCAATGCGGTTCCGCTCTGGTTCAAGGAGGGCGTCGCCATCCATCAGTCGGAAGTGCGCATGCTGCCCCGCATGGAATCCCTGCTTCGTGCTGCGGCGCAACGCTCGATGCTCCGGCTCTCCGAGCTCGACAAGCACTTCCCGAGCCGCCCGCACGAGGTGAACGTCGCCTACGCCCAGAGCGCAGACGTCGTCGGCTTCCTGAGAGGCAGCAGCAACGACGAACGTCGCTTCCATCGACTCATCTACGCGCTCCGCAACGGGGACACCTTCGACACCGCCCTTGGGACCGCGTACGGCTGGACGCGAATCGGCCTCGAGCGCCAATGGCGAGAAAGCCTTCGCACGCGCTACCGGATCATGCCGGCGCTCTTCGCTGGCTCCACAGTCTGGGTCCTCGCTGCCGTGCTCGTGGTCGTCGCCTACAGGAAGCGCCGCCGCTACCACCACATGAAGCTAGAGCAGATGGCCTATCGGGAGCAGCTCGAGGCCGTGCCGGACCCGAGTGTGCCGCCCCCGCCACCACTCGCGGCTCGCGAAGGGCTCACGGATACAGGCGTACCCATCGTCGAGCACGACGGCGAGTCACACACATTGCACTAGAATCGCTCCGCTCAGGCTGGCGCCTTGGCCTTGTCCGGATGGATCGGGAACTTCGGGGTGGTCCCGTGCTTCTCGAGCTTCTTCTTCCGAGCCTGGCCTTGGGCTGCAGTCTTACGGTGTCGCCTAGCTTTGGTCTTGCTTGTATCCGACATAAGGAACGTCCTGGCCGCGCGGGATAGTGTGCGAGGGCCGAGCGGTCAAACACCCGCCCTGGTGTTCTCCTCGACTAGACGCAAATACGCCCGATGGAGGCGTTTCGTGATGGATCCCGGGGCGCCGGAGCCGATCGTATGACCTTCGGCCGACACGACCGGCATCACCTCGCGGATGCTGCTCGTGATGAACGCCTCGTCTGCCTCGAAAAGGTCCTCTGGGCGAATCTCGGCCTCATCGACAGCAATCCCCTCGGCCTCGGCCGCTTGAAGCACCGTCGCCCGGGTGATGCCGACGAGAATCCCGGGCTGCGGCTCGGGCGTCCGGGCCCGTCCGTCTTTGACGATGAAGATGTTGCTGGAGGCGCCCTCGAGGATCTGGCCTCCCTTACCGAGCACCAGCGCCTCTTGAGCGCCCTTTTGCTTTGCCTCGTGCACCGCCAAGAGGTTCGCGAGGTAGTTCGACGCCTTCGCGCCAGCCGCGCGCGCATCGTCGGTGGGGCGCGATGCGTTCAGCAGGGCCACAGCAACACCGCGCTCATAGTGCTCGGCCGGAGGAAGCGTGAGCGGCGCGACGATGATGACGCGCATCGGCGAGGTTGCAGTGGACGGGTCGTAGGTGAGCGGACCGGTGCCGCGCGTGATGACGACTCGAACGTACCACTCGCCCTCTCCCGCGGCATCGAGCGTGGCCCGCACCTCCGTAGCAAGCACATCAAGAGACACTGGCAGCGGGATCATCAAGCGTTCCGCCGAGCGCCCTAGCCGGTCGAGGTGGGGCTTCTCGGCAAACGGCACGCCGCCATAGGTTCGATAGACCTCGAACACGCTATCACCGTAGAGAAAGCCTCGGTCGAACACCGACACGTGGGCGTCGGCGCTGTCGACTACGCGACCGTCGATGGACACCTTTCCTTTGGGCATGGTTCAACCTTTGAGCGTTGCGAGGAGCTCGGAAGCCTGCGCGTGCCCGCGATCTTCCGCAAGCGCCCTCTCGAGCATCGTGATGGCTTTGCGAGTGTCATCCTGCTTCGCGGCGATATCGCCGAGGTAGTAGTAGACGTCGGCCTTCTGAATCCCGCAGTCCGGCTCGAGTCGCTGGAGCAGCAGCGCGCGGAAGCTCTTCTGCGCGCGATCGAGGTCGCCGCTCGCGTGGGTGAGCTTGCCGAGGTCCCGGAGGATCGCAACGTTCGTCAAGTCGATCTTGAACGCTGCGTCGTACGCTTGAAGCGCACCGGCCGAATCGCCCATGCCTGCCAAGGCCTGTCCGAGGCGATGGTGGTAAGTCGCAAGCTCCTTGCTGCGTTGCTTGCCGAAGCTCTCGACGATCTGCTGGAGGAGGGGCACCGCGTCGCGTTGGCGGTCGGCGGCGATGTAGAGGTCGCAAAGCGACACGAGGGCGCCCCGATCCGAGCCGTCAAGCTCGACCGCGCGCTCGAGATAGCCTGCGGCGGTTCCGGGGTCCTCGAGTTGATCCCGATAGACGTCGGAGATCCTTCGCAAGAGCACCACACGTTCGGCGTCGTTCGCCGCCCCGCCGAGCTCGTCGTCGAGCAATTGTGCCAGAGCCTCGTACTCCCCGCGCGCCTCGTGGTAGGCCTTTAGACGGCTCCTCGTCTGTTCGTCGTCGGGGAAACGCGCGTACGCAGCGCGAAGCGCCCTGCCCGCCTGCTCCTCGTCACCTGCTTGCTGTTCGTAGAGGTCGGCTACGCGATGGCAAAGCGCGACCGCTTCCGGCCCCTCGAGTCGGCTCGAGAGCCGCTCCAGAACGTCGGCCACCTTGGTCCAGCTCCCCTTGCGTTCGTAGAGGTCGGCCAGCGCTCGGAGCGTCTGGTCATCAGGACCGAGATCGGTATTGATGCGCTCGTAGACACGAATCGCCGCCTCTGCGTCGCCGCGTTTGCTGTCGTGAACCTGCGCGACGCGCGCGAGCATGGTGCGCTGCACGTCATCCGGCGCCTCACCGACGTTTGAGAGGATGAGCGCAACGAGCTCGTCCCAGGCGCCGGTCGCCTCGAAGAGACGCTCGAGGTCGTCGTGGGCCGTGGCGTTGTCCGGGTCGGCATTCAAAACTTCGCGGAACATCGCGATCGCCGAAGCTTGGTCGCGGAAGGCGTGCTCGTAGAGCTTAGCGAGGCGAAGCTGAAGATCGGTCTTGTCCGGGCCCGTCGCGCGTTCCGTCCTGCGCTCGAGCAGGGTGCGAAGCGCTTCGAGCCGGTCGTTGTCCCGGTAGAGCCCTTCGAGCGCGTCCATCGATTGAGCGTCGTGCTCGTCGATGTCGAGAGCGGTCTCGTAGGCCACGATGGCAGCACGCGAATCGCCCAGATGGTCGCGATAGGCTTCCCCCATCGCGCGCGCGACAGCGGCTCGCTCGTCGGACGTCGTGACCTCGAGCTGACGTTCGAGCAGCCCGACGACTTCGTTCCAGCGTGACTGTGCCGCGCGAATCTCCGTAAGCGCCCTCAGCGCCTCGATGTCGTCCCGCTCGACAGTGAGTAGCGCCTGATAGTGCTCCGCTGCGAGGTCCGCTTGCCCGAGCTCGTGACGCGCCAAGTCGGCGGCCTCCCGGATCAGATCGATACGCTTGTCGGCGCTTGGCTCGACCTCGCTCCAGGCTCGGAGCGCGGCCGCCAAGTCGGCCTGACGGCCCTCTTCGCGAAGGATGGCGACGAGCTGCTCGTGCGCCTCGAGGGGTTCCGGGTCGAGCGCCAGGGCGTCCATCAGGGTTCGTTCGGCGCGCTGACGATCCTGGAGCCGATCGCGGTACCAGCCCACCGAACGCAGCCGAAGCTCGTAGAGGTCGCGACGGTCGAGGTCTCCGTGAGCCGCGATGTCCTCAACCAGGCCCCCGAGGTCTGCCCATCGCCCCGAGCTCTCGGCAAGCCGTTCGAGCGAATCGAGTAGAGCTCGGTCGCGTGGGTCGATCCGGACGGCCTCACGCATGGAGATTAGCGCCTGCTCGGGCCGGCCTAGCTCGTGCTCCCAAAGATCTGCGGCCTCGGTGAGTAGTGCGACCCGGTCGCCATCGCTCGGCGCGAGCTCGACCCGCTGCGCATAGAGCTCGACGACGTGTTCGAGCTCGCCAGCTCCGCGGTAGTACTCTTCGAGTAGATCGAGGGCGCTTGTCGCGACCTCGGGTTTCGAGGCGAGGCCTCGGACGGCGGCGAGTGCCTCGTCCCGGCCCGGATCCTGTTCCATGGCCTTCTGATAGGCTCCGAGAGCGCCCTCGAAGTCGCCGAGATGACCGGCACGAAGCTGCCCCTGACGAACGAGTAAGGTGGGCCGGTCGGCGTCGCGCGAGTCGAGCCGGCGCGAGAGGATTTCGTGTAGGCGCTCCCACTGCTCGGTCGCCTGCAAGAGACGGTCGAGCGCCTCGAGGACCTCGGGCTCGTCTCCGAGCAACGACAGCGCGCGCTCGTGGGCCTGAATGGCCTTGGAGGAGTCCTTCAGCTCGTCCTCGCAGATCCGCGCGACCCGTCCGTAGAGCTCGGCGCCCTGCGCCGGATCGAGGCTCGCACCCGCCTCGGCAAACAGCACATCGACGAGGTCGGACCATCGCTGAAGGCTTCGTGCGATGCCTTCCGCTCGGTCGAGAATCTCTTCGTCGTCCGGGCGCTCTCCAATCGACTGGAGGAGCGCGTCGAGAGCGGCGTTCGGATCCCTTCGGCCCTGCTCGTGAACGTCGGCCAGCGTCACCAATTGCTCCGCCTTCTGATACGGATCGCTCATGGCATCTGCGCGAAGCCGAAGCAGCGCCGCGAGGTCGTTCCATCGCTCCTGCGTCCGAAGGTAGGGTTCGACCACGACCGCGGCGTCCTCGCGATAGTCCGCCAGCTTGGTGATGCGCAGCAAGGCTTGCACTGAAGGCTCGTGCGAAGGGTCGACCCGAAGGACCTGACCATAGACGGCGATGGCGCTTAGCTCATCATCGAGCTCGCGCTCCATCACATTGCCAATCTGATGTGTGAGCGCGACCTGCTCATCGTCATGGGCCGCGTGCTCCGCCCGGCTCTGCAGCACCTCGACCAGCTCCTGCCATTGACCCTGGCGTTCGTAGAGGCGGCTCAGCCCCTCGAGCGCGTCACGGTGCTCGGGGGCAGCCTCTGCGACCGCGCGCAGGGCATCGCATGCGGCATCCGGTCGCTGTAGCTGCGCTTCGTAGAGCTCGGCGAGTCTCATCCCTACCTCGACGCGAACCTCGACCTCGTCTTCGATGGCCATGCGGCGCTCGAGAACGTCCGCCAGGCGCTCGGAGTCGTTCACGGACGCGAACAGACGATCGAGCGCCTCGTAAGCGGCGCCGTCATCCGGATTCTCATCGGCGGCCTGCTGATAGTAGGAGACCGCGCGCTCTGGGTCCGAGAGCTGCTCCTCGAAGAGGCCACCAAGCCGGAACAAGAGACCGGAGCGCTCTATCGCATCCTGCGAGCGTTCGAGCTTCCGCTCGTAAACCCACGCAACTCCAGCCCAATCCCCAACCATGACCTGAAGGCCTTCGAGGTCTTCGAGGCCGTCTGCTGCGTCCCCGTCTGCCTCGATCATCCGCCGGAAAGCCTGAATTGCCGCCCGAGGATCGCCGAGCTTTCGGTCGTGGGTCTCGGCCACGCTCCGCAAGAAAGAGCCCTTGAGCGCCGGGTCGTCCGCGGCTTCTGCGGCCCGCTCGCAGGTGGCGAGATAATCGCCCCAGTTGCCGAGCGCGGCGGCGATTCGATCGAGGTTCGCACGGGTCGCCTCATCGGCTGGGTCCACGACGAGCGCTTGCCCCCAGGCCCCAAAGGCGTTCGGGGCATCCCCCGAGTGCGCCTCGTGAAGCTGGGCGACCTCACGCCAGGCGTCTGCCGCGTCGAGTGGGTCCGTGGCTTGCCGCGCTTTGGCGTCGAGCACCGTGATGAGAGACGACCAGCTCTGAGAGTCCCGATGAATGGGCTCGAGGATCTGGACGGCCCGCGGCCCGTGCTCGTCGCTCTCGATGACGCGCGTCACCGCATCGAGGGCCGGTGCAAACGCAGGATCCGTCGCCAAGATGTCTTCAAAGATGTCGAGGGCCCGCGATGGCTCGCCCAGCTCGCGTTCCGTGAGCAGGCCAAGACGCTGGCGAAGTGCGAGCGCTGCTCGCTCGTCCGTGGTGTTGTCGACTTGGAACTCGATGTGCGAGGCGAGATCATCCCAGCGCTCGTCGGCCTCCAGCAATGCGTCGAGGCGGCTCACGGCCTCGATGTTCTGGGGCTCGATTTCGAGAATGCGTTGGAACGTGATCACCCCATTGTCGGACCGCTCAAGCTCGTCCACCTCGATCCGCCCGAGTTCGCTAAGAATCGCGACCCGCTCGTCGTCCGAGCCTGCGAAGCTCTCTCGCTCCCGGCCGAGCTCTAGGGCAGCCTGCCAGCGGCCGCTCCGCGCGTAGACCGAGGCAAGCGCGCCACCTGCCTGCTTGTTGCTCGGGTCATAGGTGAGCGCGCGCTGATAGAAATACCCAGCGCGATCGAGGTCCTCGAGGCGTTCGTCGTAGAGCTTGGCAGTGGTCAGGGCGAGCGCCGCCGTGTCTCCATCGTCGACTTCCACCGAGCGGAGGATCGTATCGAAGATGGCAGCCAGGCGGTCCCAGCGCCCGAGTGAGCGCGCCAGGCGGGTCAGGGTCTCCTGGGAGTGCACGTCGTGCGGATCCTCGCCGAACAGGCGACCATAGGTTTCGAGTGCGCCATCGAGGTCTTCGAGATGCGACTCCTGAACATCGCCGAGGTGGCGAAGAAGCTCCATGCGTTCGGAGGGATCGCCCTGACCGTCGAGACGTGCCTCGAGGATGCGAGTGACCTTGCCCCACTCCATTCGGCGAAGGTAGACCGGCTCGAGGAGCTCGGCGGCGGCGCTTCGGTACTCGGCCTGCTCCATGAGAGTCTCGAGAACGCGAATCGTCGGCTCGTGGTCCGGGCTCTGGCTCAACGCCTCGCGGAACTGGTCGAGCGCACGCCAGGGTTCGTTCAAGCGACGCAGGCAGAGCTCTCCGAGCTCGTAGCGAACCGCGGCCGGATCACCGACTCGCTGATCGATTTCTCGCTCGTAGAGCGACGCGAGCTCTTCCCACTTGCGGGTTCGCCGATAGAGCCGCTCGAGGCCCTCGTAGGCGAGCGGATGCTCGTTTTCACCGAGCGCTTGGTCGAGCGCCTCGATCGCCATCTCCGGATCGTCGAGCTCGCTCTGATAGATGTGCGCCTGCCGGACCAGCAACTCGGCGCGCTCTTCGCGCTCGTCCGAAAGCTCTCCCTTTCGCCGGAGGAGCTCTACCAGCTCACGGGTCGCGCCGATCTGTTCGACGAGGGCAAGAAGCGCGTCGAGCGCACCCCGATGATCGGGCTGCTCCTCCAGCACTCGCTGATACTGCGCCCGAGCGAAATCCGTGTCCTCGAGCCGCTCCTCGGCCAGGCTCGCGGCGCGCATTCGAACGCGGATGCGAAGGTCCGCATCGAGGAGCTCCGGCGCAATGGCGGCCAGCGTCGCGACCTGCTCGGAGAACCGCCCAGTATCCTCGGTGTAGCGCCCGAAGTCGGCGAGCACCCTCTCGAACTCATCGGGGTCGACACCCTCGCGAAGGGCCCTGCCCGTGAAGGCGAACGCCGCCTCCAGATCGGAGGTGCCGTGCTCGCTCACTTCGGCAGCTCGCAGAAGAGCCCCTACCCGTTCGGTTCGGTCATCACTCGCAGCGATGATCTCGAGCATGCGGATCTGGTCGGGGTAGCGACTGTGCGCTTGATATTGTTCGAGCAGGGCATTGGCGGCGGCGACACGAAGGGGTGCCTCCTCGCCAATGCTCATCGCTTCGAGGGCGCTGAGCGTGGGCTCGTGCCCGGGCATCTGCGCGAGGATGTCCGCGTAGACCTCGAAGGCGCGCTCCGGATCGCCCGTTCGCGTCCGCATGAGCTCGGCGGCGTCGAAGGAGTGAGCGATGCGCTCGTCGTGGTTCTCGGCACCATCGGCACGCATCTCGGTGATGTCGAGGAGCTCGTGCCAGCGCTCGGTCTGCTGGTACAGGCGTGTCAGCGCCCCGATCGAGACGGGGTCCGAGCCGAAGCGAGTCACCGCGTCCCGATACCCGGTGATCGCATGCTCGATGTTATCGAGTTTAGTTTCATAAATGTCGGCAACTCTTCGGCAAAATCTGAGCTGCTCCTCTTCGACATCGGCCAGCTCGGCCCGTCGCTCGAGGACTTCGATCAGGTCCTCGTAGCGGCTGCGCTGCTCGAACAGGCGTTCGAGTGCCTCGAGTGCGCCGGCGTCCGAAGGGTCGCGCTCGAGACGTTCGCGGTGCACGTCGATCGCGGCGTCCGGATCGTGGAGCGTGCATTCGAGAAGCTCCGCGAGCGAAGCCAGAAGCTCATCCCGTCGCGACTCGTCTTCCTCGCATTGAATCTGGCGTCGGAGGTCTTGGGCGAGAGGACCATAATCCTCAGAGGCCCGGTGGAGGCGCTCGAGGGCCTTCGATGCCTTGAGGACAATCTCGGGGTTGTCGCGCTCGAAACGGATGAGCTGCTGATAGGTGCGCTCGGCGCGTTCAGGCTCGGGCTCCGACACGTCCCAGAGCTCGGCGAGCTCGAGGAGGACCTCGGTCTTCACGAAATCATCGGCGAGCCCAGCCAGGCCGGCCTCGAGCAGCTCGGCTCGCTGGAGGTGCCTGCCGAGCTTGGAGGCGAGGCGCGACAGGTCCGCGCGCGCGCTACCATCGCCCACGTCTTCTCGGACGGCTCGTGCGTACGCGTCGAAGGCGACCTCGTCGTCGTGAAGCTTGGTCTCGGTCAGCTCGCCGATGCGAGTGAGGTGGCCCGCGCGGGAAGCGGGGTCGCTCAGGTCGTCGAGCTCCACCTCCAACACCTTGGCAAGCTCGCCCCAAGCCCCTTGGCTCTCGAAGATCGGATGAAGGATCGAAGCGATGCGCTGACGCTCGGGGCGATGCTCCATCAGCCGTTCGAGGCCCTCTTGTGCGCGGAGGTGCGTCGGGCTCGATTCGAGCACCATCTCGTAGTGGTCGACCGCATCGACGACTCGATTGAGTCGTGTTTCGAAGATCGTCGCGAGCTCGTAGGCCAGGTCGATCGCCTCCTGTCCCTCTGCTTCGTCGAGGTCCCGGCGCAGGAGCTGCGCAAGCTCCGGCCAGCGCTTGAGCCGCCCGTACAGACGTTGCAGGGCGCGGCGCGAAGGTGTGTGACCGGGGTCGAGCTCGAGGGCTTGCTCGTAGCTCGCGATGGCTTGGTTGGGTTCGTCGAGAATCTCCTCGAAGAGGAAGCAGAGCTGCAGAAGCAAGTCGAGCTTGGCCCCGGCATCCGTGGTGGCCTCGATTCGCTTCTGGTAGAGAGCGCGGAGGTCGTCCCATCGCTCACCCTTCGTGTAGAGCTGCTTGAGTGCGGTGAACGCAGCGGAGTCCAAGGGGTCGTCCTGTAGAACTCGACGATGGAACCGTGCCGCGTCGTCCGGAACGCCCAACACGACGTCGTAGAGCTCGGCCGTTCGGCGGCAGTACGCGAGCTCGGCTTCCTCGCTGAGAGAGCCCCCGTCAATCGCTTGCACCAGGGCCTTGGTGAAGGCTTCATGCTGCTCGGCAGCTTCCGCCACGCCAGCGAGACGCTCGAACAAGCTGAGGTCGTTCGGCGTGTCGAGAAACGCGGACTCGAGCGCATGATAGGCGCCCGCGGCATCCCCTAGCTCGGAGGCCGAGAGATCGGCCAAACGCAGCCGGAGCGTGCGTCGCTCATCCGGGTCGTCGGTCTTTTCGAGGCGCTTCCGGAGCAGTACTGCCAGCTTTTGGAAATGACCACGCTTGGCGTACGCAGGCTCCAGAAGGTCGATGGCCTCGACACCGACCCCCTGTCCCTCGGCCGAGAGTGCCTCGAGTCCAGCGATCGCGACCTCGTTGCGTCCGTCGAGGTTCAGCGCGCTTCGATAACACTCGAGCGCGCCTGCGGCGTCGTCGATGTAGATGCGGCGGAGATCTGCGAGCTGGAGATAGACCGAGAGCCGGTCATCGTCGGTGACCTTGGACTGAAGCCTGCGTTCGAGGGCTGCGTCCAGACGGTCCCATTGCTTGAGCTGCTGAGAGAGGCGTTCGACCGCACGAAGAGCGTCGACGTCGTGGGGGTTACTCTCGATGATCTGCCAATGTCGCTCCGCAGCCGCCGGCAGGTCGCCGAGCTGTTCTTCTTCGACTTGAGCGACCTCGTTGAGCAGAACCCATTGCTCTGCCGGATCCTTCACCCGTGCAAGCCTTCGCTCGTAGAGACCACGCAGGTCGGCGAAGCGGCGCTCGGCGCGGTAGAGTCGGTCGAGTACGGCGATCGCCTGGGCATCGTCCGGTTTCGCTTCGAGGATGGCCTCGAGATTGCGAATCGAATCCTCCGACTGACCAAGCCGCTCGCCGGCAATCGTCGCGATGCGCCGCTGGAGATCGAGTCGCTCTGCCTCGTCCACCGACGAATGCTCGAGTCGCTCGCGGAAGAGCGCGACGAGATCTGCGTATGCACCCGCCGCCTCGGCGGACTCCTCGAGGCCTGCAACGACGGAGGGCTCCGAGGGCGAAAGCAGATAGGCCCGCGTCGCCCAGCCAAGCGACGACGCCGGATCCTTGAGACGGTTGAGATACACGGTGCGCAGCGCGCTCACCCGCTCGAGCCGGACCTCGAGCTCGTCGTCGCCGTCGCTCGCGACGAGGATCTCGAGCATGCGCGCATAGTCGGCCCACTTGTGGTCGCGCTCGTAGACCGGGATGAGACCCGCGGCTGCCTTGGCGCTCTCGGGGCTCGCGGAAAGCGCTCGCTCGAAACACCTGGCGGCGCGACCGAGGTCGTCGAGCTCGCCGGTGTAGAGGCTTGCGGCCCGGAGGCTCAAGCTCGTAATCAGCGCCGGGTTCTCGGCCTCCTCGGATGCCTGGCTGAGGGCTTCAGCGAGGCTTGCCCAGTCGCCCTTCTCGGCGAAAAGCTCTTCGAGCGAATCGAAGTCCCCGCGCGCGACATACGCGTCCTTCAGAAGACGCCGCACCCGGGTGGCATCGGGATCGATCTCGAGAACGCCCTGCCATGCAGTGATCGCGTCTTCCGGTCGAGCGAGACGCTCCATGAAGATCACGCCCAAGCGCTGAAGCAGGTCGAGCTTCTCGGCGTCGCTGCGAGCGGAATCGGAGCGGGTCTGAAGGACGACCGCCAGCGTCTCCCAGTCCTTTTCGCGCTCCGCCAGGTTCTCGAGTGTGTCGAGGGCATCGGCGCGGTCGGGTGACTCGGCA
>Ga0316187_10000802_pt1 | contig 25868 bp, 23 predicted proteins | sample CroRivburrow1_MG_FD_204927 | JGI IMG/M metagenome (GOLD analysis project Ga0316187, IMG submission 204927) | Coastal sediment microbial communities from Maine, United States - Cross River worm burrow 1 | ecosystem: Environmental > Aquatic > Marine > Coastal > Sediment | place: USA: Maine...
CGGCGAGACGCCGGCCCTACAATGGATCTCAGCCCTTTGTAGTGCTGGCGTCTCGCCGGCACAGAGACCACGAACCATCGCAAGAGAGGGTTTTTGCAAGAGGCTCAACTGTCAACTGTGGACTGTCGACCCTACTATGGCGTCAATCCTGTTCAGATGGGCCATGGTTTGCCGTCCACCGCACCTTCAGCTTTCTCGCCGCTCTGACCTCATCGACCCGGCTGACCGGGGTGTCGTGCGGTGCCGAGCGGACGAGCTCGGGGTTCTCCTCGGCCTCCTTGGCGATGGCCAGCATGGCGTCGCAGAAGATGTCGATCTCGTCTGGTGAAACACTCTCCGCGGGCTCGATCATCAGAGCGCCGTGGACGATGAGCGGGAAGCTCATGGTCGGCGGGTGGAAGCCATAGTCGAGGAGCCGCTTGGCAATGTCGGTGTTGTGGACATCGTAAGCGGTCTGGCGGGTGTCGTCGAAGACCACCTCGTGCAGGGTGGGCGAGTCGTACGGCAGGTTGTAGGTTCCGGCCAGTCGATGTCGGATGAGATTGGCGTAGAGCACGGCCACATCGGACATCTCGCGCAGCCCGTCGGCGCCGAGGCTCCAGATATAGGTGAGGGCCCGAACCAGGATCAGGAAATTACCGTAGAAGCCGCGCATGGCGCCGATGGACGCCGCATCGTCTTCGACGAGGGAAAAGCTCTCGCCGTCCTTGACCACCCGCGGCACCGGCAGATGGGGCACCAGGGCTTCGGAGACCACAACCGGACCGGCGCCGGGACCACCGCCTCCGTGAGGCGTGGAGAAGGTCTTGTGCAGGTTGATGTGCATGGCGTCGGCGCCCATGAGGCCCGGCAGAGCACGGCCGGCGAAGGCGTTGAGGTTGGCGCCGTCCATGTAGATCAGACCGCCGCGGTCGTGCACGAGCTTGGAGATCTCGACGATGCGGTGCTCGAAGACCCCGAGGGTGTTGGGAACCGTGAGCATGATTCCGGCCACCCGGTCGGTCATGAGCCGATCGAGGGCCCCCATGTCCACCGTTCCGTCGGGACCCGATGCCACCTCGATGGCGTTGTAACCGGCGAATGTTGCGGTGGCCGGGTTGGTGCCGTGCGCGGAGTCGGGCACGAGCACCTCGTCACGGGCATCGCCGCGCGCCTCGAGGGCCTTGCGGATCATCAGAATCCCGGCGAGCTCGCCATGGGCGCCGGCCGCCGGTTGCAGGGTGACACCGGCCATTCCGGTGATGGCCGCGAGCGCCTGTTCGAGCTCCCAGATCAATCGCAGCGAGCCCTGGACCTGCTCGACGGGCTGGAGCGGGTGAGCGGCGGCGAGACCGACCAGCCGGGCCGTCTGCTCGTTGAGCCGGGGGTTGTACTTCATGGTGCACGACCCGAGGGGATAGAGCCCCTCGTCCACCGCGTAGTTGAGCTGACTCAGGCGGTGGAAGTGCTGGACCACTTCCATCTCGGTGATGTCCGGGTAGTCGGCGACCTCGTCGCGGAGAGAGGTCTCCGGGAGCACTGATCCCGGCTCGATGGCGGGCACATCGAGGGGTGGGAGCTGGAAACCCTGGCGCCGGACCCGATCGGGGTTGCGCTCGAAGATGAGCAATTCGTCGCGAATGGCCCGGCGCCTCATGAAACTCTCCCGAGGGCGTCGAGGAACGCCTCCATCTCCGCGGCGGTGTTCCTCTCGGTCACCGCCACCAGAAGGCCGTCGGGCCAGGAACCGCCCCAACGGTGGCCGGCGACCCCGGCGAGAACGCCCTCCTCGGCGAGCCGGCGGGCGAGCTCGTCGCCGGTGCCGGGCCCCGTGAGCAGGAACTCGTTGAAGGTCGGACTCGAGGGATAGGCGAGCTTCCACCCTCCGCCCAACTCGGCGATCCGGCGTTTGAGCTCCTCGGCGCGCGACAACGAGGCCGTTGCCACGTCGCGCAAACCGTGGCCGCCGATGGCCTCGAGCCAGATGGTGGCGGCCAGAGCCATGAGTCCCTGGTTGGTGCAGATATTCGAAGTCGCCTTGGCGCGGCGAATGTGCTGCTCGCGGGTCGAAAGGGTGAGACAGAAGGCGCGTTGGCCGTTGTCGTCGAGGGTCTCACCGGCGAGGCGGCCGGGCATCTGGCGGATGTTCTTTTCGTGGCAGGTGAAGAAGCCCAAATGGGGCCCGCCGAAGCCGGGCGCCAGACCGAAACTCTGGGCTTCACCACAGACCACGTCGTAGTCGTGGGCGCCTCCGCCCGCCAACAGACCGAGGGAGACCGTTTCGGCAATGACCTGGACCGCGAGGGCGCCGGTTTCGTGGGCCGCGGCCGCCACCGCCGGCAGATCTTCGACGATTCCGAGAAAGTTGGGCGACTGGATGGCGACGCAGCAACTTCGATTGTCACCGGCCGCGTCGCGCACGGCCTCGGCCGAGATCCGACCGTCGTCGCCGGGCGGCACCACCACGACCTCGAGGCCGGCCGGATCGGCGTAGGTGGAAAGTACGCGGCGGTACATGGGGTGGACGGTCTCGGCCAGCACCACTCGATCGATCTTGCCGCGCTTGAGTCGATGCGCGAAAAGCACGGCCTCGACCAATCCGGTGGCGCCGTCGTAGAGCGAGGCGTTGGCGACCTCCATTCCGGTGAGCTGACACATGAGGGTCTGGAACTCGAAGATGACCTGGAGCGTGCCCTGCGAGATCTCGGGCTGGTATGGGGTGTACGAGGTGAAGAACTCCGCCCGTGAAAGAACGGCGTCAACCACGCTCGGCTGGACATGGCGGTAGACCCCGGCACCGAGGAACGAGGGCACGCACTCGGGCGACAGGTTGGCATGGGCCATGGAGATGAGCTCGTTGCGCACGGCGGTCTCGTCGCGGCCGTCGTCGAGAGCCACCCGTTCGACGCAGACCTCCGCCGGGATCGACGAAAAGAGCTCATCGATGGAGCTGAGTCCGAGCTCCGCGAGGATTCGCCGGCGATCCTCCTCGCCGGCACCGATCCACGGGTGCATCAGGCGCTTTCCTCCTCGATCATGGCTGCGTATCCCTCGGCATCGAGCAGGTCCTCTCCTGCGGTGCTTCCGCTGATTTTCACCAGCCAACCCTCACCGTAGGGATCCTCGTTGACCAGATTCGGCTCGTCTTCGAGGCGCTCGTTGACCTCGACCACCTCACCGCCGACCGGTGAGTTGAACTCGGAAACTGCCTTGACCGACTCCAGAGTCCCGAGCTCTTCGGCGGCGTTGGCTCCGATTCCGACTTCGGGGAGTTCGACGTAGACGACCTCCCCAAGCTGGTCCTGGGCATAGTGGCTGATCCCCACCACGACGACGTCGCCCTCTTCGCGAGCCCACTCGTGAGTGCGTCCATACATGAGATCGGCTGGTACGTTCATGGTTGTCTCCTCCCCGGTCCTCGGTGCGTCCGTTGGTCGTTGATACTCACTTCTCAGGGCGCGAATAAAACGGAGTCGGCACGACCTTCGCCGCGGCCCGCCGATTTCGAATCTCGACAAGGAACTCACTGCCCTCCTCGGTTGCCTCCAATGGGAGGTAGGCCAGGCCAAGGGCCTTGCCGAGGGTGGGCGACTGGGTCCCGGATGTGCAGTGGCCGGCCGGCTCGTCATCGTCCTCGGCGAGGAAAACGGGATAGCCGTGGCGCGCAATTCCACGATCGACCATTTCGAAGCCGACAAGCTTGCGATCGAGTCCGTCTTCTTTCTGCCGCTCGAGGATGTCGCGACCGATGTAGTCGCCCTTTTTGAACTTGACGATCCAGCCGAGGCCCGCCTCGAGAGGGGTGGTGGTGTCGTCGATGTCGTTGCCGTAGAGGCTCATTCCGGCCTCGAAGCGAAGGGTGTCGCGAGCTCCGAGTCCGGCGGGGAGCAGTCCCTTTGGACGGCCCTCTGCAAGGATCTCGCGCCACACCTCGGGCGCCGCCCCGTTCGCGATATAGACTTCGAACCCGTCCTCGCCGGTGTAGCCGGTTCGCGCCACCATCGCCCGGTGACCGCAGACCTCGGCGAAGACAAAACGGTAGTACTTGAGCTCCGAGAGGTCGGCGCTCGCCAGCGGCTGCAGGATCTCCCGGGCAAGCGGGCCCTGGATGGCCAGCTGCGACCAGTTGTCGGACTCGTCCTTGACCTCGACGCCGTCACGATCGGCGGCCAGCTCCATCAGGTAGGCCGCATCCTTGGCGCGGTTGGCGGCGTTGACGATCAGAAGATACTCGTCGTCGGCCAGCTTGTGGACCAGCACATCATCGACGAAGGTGCCTTGTGGGTACATCAGACCGGTGTACTGCGCCCGGCCGACGGTCATCTTTGAGTGGTCGTTGCACGACACGAGTTGAACGAAATCGAAGGCGCCGGGCCCGGTGATGAAGATCTCGCCCATGTGGGAGACGTCAAACAGACCGGCCCTGGTTCTGACCGCCGTGTGCTCTTCCACGAGCGAGCTGTACTGCACCGGGAGTTCGAAGCCGGCGAACTCGACCATGCGGCCGCCGCCGGCGACATGCTCGTCATAGAGAGCGGTCCTTCTCGGTTGGGTCATCCGCCCCACCTCCGCGTCGAATCGAGGAAATTCGTGTGCCCTCACGGCACGGCGGCAGAGTACCATCGCAGACCGTGATCGGGAAGACGGGAGGGGCGCGCTAGCCGAAGATCCGGTCGAGCATGGCGCGGCCCTTGCCGAGGTCGCTCGAGGGCTTCTGAACCCGGTCCAGGAGACCGGCGTAGGCTTCGGCGAGGGCGGCCTCATTTCCGGACCGAACAAGCCCGAGGAGCTCCTCGAGGGCCTGCCGCTCGGTGTCGCCGACTTTGCCCGCGAGCTCGCGTTCGACGATGACCCTGATCAGCGCCAACATTTCCTCCCGCTGCTGTTTGTCGACATCGGCGAACTCGGAAGGCGGGGGCAGGGTGCGGCCGTTCTTGGGTAGGGACTCGCGGCGGCTTCCGGTGAAGAGGCCTTCGGGGAGGTCGCGCAGCTGCCGGCTGAAACGACCGAGCATTAGATAGAGCTCTTTTTCGGAGGCGAAGTTCCCCACCAGGCGGGCGTTCCGATCGAGCTCGAGGGTCTGCGATTCCTGCAGCATGATGTTGGCCTGGGCGCCCTTCTCGAGGATGATCTTGTCGGCATGGACCCGCCAGGCCGTCAGTTCACCGGCGACAAAGCACGAATCCGCGGCTTCCACCGAGATCGCCTCCACCTGGACATCCGGGTCGATTCGCACCGATCCCGAACCCGATTCGATGACCGAGTAAACCCCCGAGTTCTGAATCACAAGATTGCCCGGCGTCCGGATCGACAACTGCCCCTGTTCGTTGACAGCGACCTCGGTTCCCTGGGGGATGATCATGGTGGGAAAGTTTTTGGTGTCTTCCATGGCGTTCACCTTTTCCAAACGCGCGACGGCAGCGGGTCGAACGAGGGCGCCGGCGCGTAGCGGCCGCTGGCCAGGAGCTTCTCGTGGCCGGTCCACTGGTAATTGAGGATGAAAATCCTCGGATCGACGGGTTCGGGCTCATTGTCTTCCGAGTCAGTGAGCCGAACCTCGAAGTGGAGGTGGGGCGACGTGCTCCAACCGGTGTTGCCGACGGTGCCGATCTGTTCGCCGCGAACGATCTGAGATCCCCGACGGACCGAGATTTCCTGGAGATGTGCGTAGATCGACACGTAGCGATCGCCGTGTTTGAGCACGACGACGTTGCCGTAGCGCCACCACCGAACGTTGCGACTCAGGGGGAAGCGGCCGGCAAAGACCACCCGGGCGTCGCCCGGAGCCAGTACCGGCGTGCCCTCTCGGGCGGCGAGGTCGATGCCGGCGTGGAAGTCGATGGTGTTGGTGAAGGGCGAAGTTCGATTGCCGAACGGCGAGGTCAAGACGAAACTGCCGATGGGTAGGGGACAGATGGATGGGACCGCGCGGGTGAGTTCGTCGTTGGTCCTGGCGAAGCTGGCGAGCTCATCCGCCAGGGTCAGGAGAGCTTTGGTTTCGGTGTCCATTTTGAGGGCGCGCCGGTTGGCGATCTCCGCCTCGGGCACCGAGAACTTGCCGATGGGTGAGGATTCCGGAAAGCCGCCGCCGCTCTGGGCCGTCTGGCTCGCTCCCAGGATGAGGCTCATCTGGCGTTGGCGGTTGCGCGCCTGTGTGGTTCGCCTTTCCATCCGATCCAAGACCGAGTCTCGTTGGGTGAGGATGGCCCGTTGGGTCTGGTTCTGCTGGTTGAGGATTCTGAGTCGGCCGGTGAGGAGCAGAGATTGGATGCCGATGGGCGCGAGCACCGCGCCGGCGATGAGGAGCAACGCCAGCGCGACCCCCGCCAGCCACAACCATCGCATGCCCTGGCTGGAGAGAAAGTAGTAGCGGACCTGTTTGCGGATGTCCGCCGGGTGGAACTGAATCTCGTACATCGTCTTCCGATCCTACACTCCAAGGATACAACCGTGGTGCGTTCGGTCACATTGCATCTTTGCCGCGTCTTCGGTTCGGGTCGGCAGATGAGCTGTGTCACGCCGCCCTGAGCGCTTTGATCGGGTCCTCTCGCGAGGCCCGCCAGGCCGGCCACAGCGACGCCAGGGTGACGAGGGCCACTCCGACACCCGCGACGGCGAGGATATCGGCCCCCGCCGGATGAAACGGGATGCTGTCCACCATGTAGACCCGAGCCAGACCCTCGGGGAAACGGACCACTCGGAAGACGCTGAGAATCCAACTGGCGGTGCAACCGAAGGCGATGCCGAGACCGAGGCCGACGCAACCGAGAAGGAGCCCGGAGAGGAGGAGTACCCGGCGGACCAGGGCCGGGGTGCCGCCGAGGGCCTGGATGGTGCCGGCCGCCCGCCGCTTGTCGATGGCGAGAACGACGAGTGCCGAGCTGACCTGGAAGGAGGCCACCGCCACAACCAGGCTGAGAACGACAAAGAGAGAAATGGTCTGCCACCGGAGGGCGGCAAAGAGCGATTGATTCATCTCTCGCCAGTCGGTGAAGAGGAGGGTCGGGAAGCCGGCCTCCAGCGGTTCCCGCACGCGATCCACCGCCATGGGGTCGTCGAGCTCGACCTCGACGCCGGCGGCGCCGACATCGGGCATGATCTCGTGAACCCGGCCGAGGGGGACCAGAATCCACTGCTGGTCGAACTCGGCGAAGGCGAGGCTGAAGGTGCCTGCGACCTCGAGCCGCAGCGAGGGGATGATCCAGGTGCCCGCATCCGGGGGCAGGCGGACGGTCGTGATCTGACCGATCTCCGCGCCGATCTGGGAGGCCAGGCGGGCGCCGAGGACAACCGGCATGAGCTGAGTGTCGGGCCAGCTGTCGAGCCCGGTGTAGGCCGGAGGGGCCTGGACGGCTTTGATCGTGACGGCAAGTGGTCGGGAGGGCTCCGCCGGGTCGTCGATGAGACCCGAGAGATAGGTCACCGGGGTGGCCCGTTGGACGCCATCGACGGCGGTCATCTGCCGGGCAAAGCTCTTTGACTCGTCGGCCGTCATCCGATAACCGGCGAAACCCACCATGTGGGCGTTGCCGCGTTGCAGGGCGGCGGAGATGGCGTCGGTGTAGCCGCGCATGAGAGCGAGGGTGATGACCAAGGCCGCCACCGCCAGCGCCACCGCGACGAAGGCCGCCAACGCCGTGCCCCGCAGCAACCGCCCGGTGCGGCGGCGGAGAAAACGGATGGCGAGATCCAATGCAAGCGGCATATGCGGAGTGTAGACGAACCGGAAATCTCCAGGGTCAACTACGCACTTCTGAGCTCGGTTCTGTTAGCGTTGATCCCGAGAGGATGCCAGGCACCTTTTTCGTCTGACGAAAAAGAGAGCCAGGCACCTCCACCGCACGCGCCCACCTATGGAATGACGGAGGCAACCGGTTCCTGTCACCTTGAGCGAGGGAGTCCGACGACCGAGTCGAAAGGTCCCCACCGGGTTGGTACGGTCTTCTCGTCCTCTACGGCGCTCCGATCTTCGGGGGACCCATTCGACTCCGCGATCTCGGAGGTCGCTCCGCTCAGGTTGACAAGGTGTGTGGCATTGGGAGCGGAACCGCCTTCGAGGCTGCGGAGTCGAAGTGATTTCTCAATGCCGAGATGACTTGGGAATGTGGCGATTTGGTCGTGGCATTTCGTGCGATCAATCACTATCTTTCGTCCGCAGAGACAAAAAAAGCATCCCCTTGGCGGTCGCTGCACTCGGTTCTGTGAACCCCGGCCTTCTGGGTCGCCTTTGGCGCCCCAGCGCCGCGTGATCAGTGTGGTCGGAGAGCGGAACGGGAAGGATTGCGACCACGCTGATCACGCGAGCGGCGGCCTCTTGGCGAACTTCGAAAAATGCTCCCAGCGCCTTCGCCGTGGAGTGCCCGGTAGCGTAATTGTGCGGAGCACTGCGCAGTGCCGGGTGATTGAACCTGCACAATTGCGTACCCGGCACGTCCCGGGGGAGAGAGTTTTTTGTGTCCGGTTGCGGTCACGGAAACGGAAACGGAAACGGATACGGCCACGGGTGCTGCTTCTATGTTTTCCTCGCGCGATACGTCACCGACCGGACGACGCCCTTGAGATCGTCGCCGTTCAGACCGAGCTCGTCCATGGCCGTGCCGATCTCCTTGGGCAGCGAATCGGCGACGGTGGCGAGGAAATCCACGTCCTTGACGATCTCGATGTCGCCGAGGCCGGCATCGGCGAGCATAGCCAGATAGTCGTCGCGCTGGATCGCGCCCGAGACACAGCCGACGTAGGCCATGACGTCTTGGGTGATGATCTCGGGGAGTTCGCCGTCGAGCATCACATCGGACACGACCACTCGTCCGCCGGGTTTGAGCACTCGGTGGATCTCGGCAAAGACCTTGGATTTGTCGGGCACCAGGTTGATGACGCAGTTGGAGGTGATCGCATCGACCGTGCCGTCGGCCACCGGGAGGGCTTCGAGTCGACCCTCGCGAAACTCGACGTGGTTGGCTCCCGCAGCCTTGGCGTTCGCGGTGGCTTTGCCGAGCATCTGGGGTGTCATGTCGATCCCGATGACGTGGCCCTCAGGGCCCACCGCGCGAGCGGCGATGAGCGAATCGATGCCGGCGCCGGAACCGAGATCAACGACGGTCTCGCCGGTTTGGAGTTCGAGATGCTCGAGGGGAGCGCCGCAGCCGAGACCGAGATCAGCACCCTCGGGGAGGAGACCGAGGTCCACCGGCTTGTACCCCAGTCCGGTGGAAATGCCGGCTGGTTCAGGACTGCAGCAGTTGGTGGTCGGACCGCAACACGAGCCGCCCGCCGCGATTTTCCCGTATTTGTCGCGGACGGTTGCGACGATTTCCTCATTGGGTGTGTTCGGTTTGATCTGCTCGGTCATGGTTGGCTCCTTGGAGGTTCTTCTGAAGGTTCTATGCCGGAAAGTGGCGAAAGGTGATCAAAGGCGCCCGAACAACAGCTCTCGGTGGCCGATCGGATGGCTTGGAGGAGCTCCTCCAGGGCCTGCACGTTCGGGGTCGCGGCGTTGTCCGGGAGTCGTCGGAGGATGGATTTCGAAAACTCGATTTCCTGCCTCTGCACCGAGTCGGCGGCCTTCTGACCCTCGGTGGTCAACTCGGCACGGAGCGCGCGGCGGTCATCGGGATCGGACCCGCGTCGAACGAGATTTCGACTCTCTAGTCGGTCGAGGTTCCGGGACAGGGTGCTGGGGCTGATTCCGAGCCGGCGGCCGAGCTCGCCGAGCCTCAGACCGCCGCCGGCCAGGGCCTCCAGGGTGGCGGCCTGGGCCACCGTCATCCCGCAGCAGGCGACGTCGGCCCGTTCGGCCAGGGAGAACCGGCGTACGAGGGCGCGGATTGCGTCGGTCAGTCGAAGGGCGAGCTCATCGGATGGAGGGCGGCTCATATTTGCTCCATACAATCAATGTATAATACAAATATAGTTTGTCAAGGGGCGGATTCGTTGCCGGTCGCTCGTCTCTCGTTGCTGGTTTCTCGTCATCGCAGTCAATTAATCGCAGACCACAGATCACACAGATGGACACAGATGACATCGCAACATCGGAGGTTGCCCGCAGATCACGCAGATAGAAGCAGATTGAGTCATCGCACCATCGCACTCATCGCAGGGTTGAACCGCAAAGACCGCTAAGACCGTCCATCGCAAAGGAACGTCAAGCCATCGCATTTGAGAGTGGGCGATGCGTGGTTTGGAGGGTTTCTGACCGGTAAGAGACTGAAGGGCAGCCAGGATGGCCGCCCCACAATGCATCGCCGACGAGGTTCAACGAGGCCAATGCACCTGCCTACGGTTCTCATCGACCTATCCGGCTGTAGGCAGGTCCTTGAGGGCCTGCCTCAGAATCGCTGACGGTAAGTTACGTGACCACCGCGAGATGGGATGGACAGCCCCCTGCATCAATGCAATGTCTTCGTGAGCTCTTCGAGCCTTTGTGCCTTCGTGGTTGCGACGAGTCGAGGGCTCACTCCTCGTCCAGATACTCCGACTCTTCCAACCACTCATCATCGGGGTAGTAGATCCAGAGCGCGCTCCCGCCCTTGATGGCGTCGATAAGTTCCCTGGAGATCTCGGGACGCACGACCGGACAGCCCCACGACCGGCCGACGAGGTGATCATCGGCCCGGTCGTCGGTGACGTAGTGGGCGCTGTGGATGACGATGAGTCGTTCGCGGGCGTTGTCGTTGACGCCCTCCTCGAGTCCGTCGAGCCGGAGGGTGTAGCCGTGCTGTCCCTGGTAGGTCTCGGCGGTGACGAAGAGCCCGAGGCTCGACTTCCTGCTGCCGAGGAGGTTCGAGAAACCCTTCGCCGCCTCCATGTCGCCGCCTGATCCGCGCGGGCTTCCCATGCCGTGGGCGACGATCTCCTCATAGAGCACGGTCGCCGCCGCCATGTCGATGACCCACAGCCGCTCCTCGTACGAGGGCAGGCTGTAGTCGATGACGGTGAGACGTTCGTGGGTGAAGTGGCCGTCCTCGAGACCCTCGGCATAGGCCGTGAAGGCGAGTTCGAGGATCTCGGGCCGGAGGTTCTCGGTCTGGGACACCAGGTGGTCCACCAGCCCTTGGGGGGACGCCAGATCGTCGGCGAACGACCCACTAACGAGCAGAAGGACCGTCAGAGAAACGAGAAACGTCTTCATCGCATTCGGATTATATCGGCCCGCGTGGCGAGCGAACCACTCGTTGATCGGAAGACCAATCCGTGCGGAACCCCGATTTCGTAGGAAAGTCTCGGAACGGCATCGCGAAAACCCAGGAGAATCCTGGTCAGACTCCTCGCTGATCTGCGGACCCGGAGACGCGCTCCCGCATGTCGTGCAGGAACTGCCGGTCGTCGATGTAGTCGTGCACCATGGAACGGGGTATGAAGATCGCAGCGGTCTTCCGATCGAGCTCGTCGAGTCGACTCAGGAGTTCGGTGGGATCGACGCCGGCGGCGTGCGCCTTCTCGACGGCCTCGAGTTCCTTGATCATCCCCATGAGTCGGATCCCGCCCCAGATCTTCAGCCCCATGGGGACGATCTTGAGGAGGATGAACACCACGGTCAGGAGCGGCAGCACCACAAAGCCCAGGTGGTTGATCCAGCGGGTGACGTTGTAGGGGAGGAACCTGCCAAGGCCGGTCTCGCCGTGATCGTAGAATCTCTTTGCGGCGAGAGCGATGGGAAGCGAGGTGTTTTCACCGTTGGGAAATCTCTCGGGATCGGTGGTGAATCGCTGACGATCGCGGGTTTGGGCGACGGCATCGAGCAGCAGGGGCACCAGGGCGGGGTAGAGATCGTCCAAGGCCACCAGATTCGTCGTCGATGAGAGAAGAATCAGATCCCGAGATGGAAGGTCATTCCCGAGGTCGACCACGCCCCGGGGAATCGTGATGCTCGCCGAGCCCGGAAAACGCGCCTCGTACGCCGCCGCGCGTTCGAGCGAGAACGCCGAAATGCCATCGCTCGCCAGCAGTTCCCTGATCCACGGCGATGCCGTCGTCCCGGTGGCGAAGGCGGCGTCGATCTCCCCTTCAATCAACGATTTCGTGACCGAAGCCGGGGTCTGGTCGTCGGAGTTCACGACAACGACACCGTCGAGAACATCATTCGCGCGCAGGATTTTCATGGCGACGAAATCGACAACGGTGTCCCTGGTCCCGGTTGAGACCTTCAACCCTTCGAGTTCGGGGATCTCTGTGATCTCGTGCTCGGCCCGATAGAAGATCCAGAGCGGTTCCCAGGCGATGCTCCCCAGACTTTCGAGGTGGTCGGTTTCGACGGATTCATCGACCACGTTTTCGATGTTCGACGGGGCGAAGGCAACGGCGTCGGGAGCGCCGGCCGCCAGGTGTTCGATGTTTGCAAACCCGCCGTCGGTCACCCGGACTTCGGCCTCGAGACCGCGGCTGCGGAGTCCGTCGGCCAGACGCATCCCTATCTCGTGGTAGGCGCTCCCCTCGGGTCCGGTGAGCAGAATGATGCCCTTCGGCGCCGAGGGTTTGATGATGACAAACGAGACGAGGAGCGCAATCGCCATCACGGTGATGGTGGCCGCCCGCGACAGGGTTCCCAGTCGATGCTCTTTGAGGGTTGAGTCTTTCATTGACCTGAATTGTGGTGGCGAGAACTGCTGGGGTCAAGTGGGCTCGAGGCGTAATGGGACGGCGGCGCAGCAGGTCAGCTATTCGGACAGACGGCTATTCGGCTTGCCATCGCAAGCACCCGGATCGATCCTCTCGCGGTAGAGCCGTAAAGCCCACGGATGAGCACAGAGGCGCAGATCGGTGGTTCTCGATCGGTTTGATGGTTGATTTTCAACCATCAAACGGTTATATTTCAACGATGATCCGGCGGAATCTCCAGAATTCAGTCGTCGAAGCATTGACCGACACTCCGGTGGTGTTCCTGGCGGGGGCGCGGCAGACGGGGAAGACCACCCTTGCCCTGGAGTTGGCGAAGGGCCCCCACCCGGCGCGCTACGTTTCCCTCGACGACACCACTCTGCTTGGAGCCGCCATCACCGATCCTCATGGGTTCCTTGCAGGGTTCGATGGACCGTTGATTGTCGATGAGGTTCAACGCGTACCGCAGCTGCTCCTCGCCATCAAGGCAGCGGTCGATCGTGACCGGAAACCGGGGAAGTTCCTTCTGACCGGCTCTGCGGACGTCCTCGCCATTCCGCGGGTGTCGGACACTCTTGTCGGGAGAATGGAAGTCGCCACGCTCTGGCCGTTCTCACAAGGCGAGAGATCCTCGATCCGAGATGGATTTGTCGACACCGTGTTTTCTTCCCGGTTACCCCAAACGACCGGCCCCGACTCGGCACGCCGGGGGTTGATCCGACAGATTGTGGCCGGCGGCTTTCCCGAGGCAGTGTCACGAAAGACGTCCGCCCGTCGAGATGCCTGGTTTCGCTCATACCTCGACACGGTGCTTCGAAGGGAAGTCCGCGATCTTGCAGCGATCGAGGGGCTGGCGCAGTTGCCCCAACTCCTCGGGCTCATCGCGGCCCGAAGTGGTTCCCTTGCGTCGTACGCGGATCTGTCGCGAGGTGCTCAGATACCGCAGACCACCATCAAGAGGTATCTCGCACTCCTCGAAGCAATCTTTCTGGTGCACCGCATCCCGGCGTGGAGCGGTAACCTGACGACTCGTCTCGTCAAGGCCCCAAAACTGTATCTGACCGACAGCGGACTCGCCTGTTTCATGCTCGGCTTTGGAGAGGATCACCTGCACCGGCGACCCAACGCCCTTGGTGGGCTCCTCGAGGGCTTTGTGGCGGGTGAGTTGGCGCGCCAGATTGGTTGGAGCCGTATAAAACCGAGCCTCTTTCACTTTCGAACCCACACCGGGCGTGAGGTTGATCTCGTGCTCGAGGACCGCAGCGGACGGTGTGTCGCCATCGAGGTCAAGGCTGGCGCCTCGATCAGCCCTCGTGATTTACGTGGGCTGCGGGCCTTCTCCGACCATCTCGGATCGAGGTTCAAGCGGGGAATTGTTCTTTACGGGGGCGAAGAAACCGTGCCCTTTGCAGATAACCTCCACGCCGTGCCCATCTCGGCGCTCTGGGCACCGGGTGGCGACTGAAGAGCCGAAAACCCGTAAGAACGAGTAAACTGTCCGTCGCGTGCTGAAGACTGTCCAACCGCTCATCGTGACCCTGACAGTTCTGGTCTGTCTGGGGTCGCCGCTTCCGGCGCAGGAGAGCAATCTCACCGATGTTGCCGAGGAGGCCGAAAGTCTCCGCGCCGGCAAAGATGCAGGTGAGTGAGTGGTGGCGCCTGTACCCGTGATCAACCCGACCATCGGTGCGGGACTCGCTGGGGTCGCCATGAAGTTCTACTCGATGGATGAGGGATCGCAGCCCTCGCACACCGGGTTCGGCGGGATGGTGGCCTTCGCGGGTGTCGGCGGCGTGGATGAGGACCTCGACGGCTTTGACTTCGAGAACCCCCTTCCGAGCGCCGGGGTGGGTCTCCGTTTCATGCTTTCGGAAGAGAACCGCCTCAAATTGGGTGTCGATTACGCGGTCGGCAAGGACTCGGACGCCTGGTATTTCTCGGTGGGCGAGTCTTTCTGATTCTCGATCAAGAGATGCGATGAACTCCGGGCAGGCCGTCAAAGTGGCGGTCAAAGCTCAGGATCCGCTCGATCCCGTGGTGACGCATCACCGCCAGGTGAACGGCATCTCGCGCGGTCAGGTCGGGGTGGCTGACTACGATCTCGCTTGCCTTCTGAACGATTTCGAGATCGACCGACAGGACCTCGTCGACAACCTCGAGCACGACCTCGAAACACGGATGGATGGCATCTCGTCTGTTGATGGCGACGTAGCGGTGGAGAATTTCCTGTAGGACCTCGGCGTCCGTGACCAGACGACAGCTCTCGGCGATTGCGCGTTCGAGAAGCCGCCGGGCGTCCACCTTGTGCGGGTGCTCGGCGCCTACCAGGTACATGGGGACGTTCGAGTCAATCAAGATCATCTGGGTTCGCTTCGCCGTATCCGCGTTCGATCTCCGCCACCATCTGGTCGATGTCGGCGGTGGGGTAGGCGTGGTGGTCAGCTGCACGAATGGCCGCGAGCTTTCGCTCGGCGTCGCCGTCGGAGACCTTACGGCGAGCCTCCCTGAGGGTTTCTCGAACCCACTCGGACACCGTCATGCCGCGGTCACGCGCCGCCGCGCGGATGGCATCGAGTTCGGTGCTCTCCATGACCACCTGCAAGCGAATACTCATATGATGAGTATAAATGATGTATGAGATGAGATCAATCATCACACAACGAGGATGGAGACAGGAGAACGCTGCTTGCAGCGGCCAGGAAAAGGGTACAATCGACGTCGATGGTGAGACGATGGCCTCTGGGTTTCAGAACCACGGTCCGGTGGTCGAGCCCCGGGTTGGTGGCCCTGGCAGCGATGGTGGCTCTGGGCTTTGGCGCCCATGCCGCCCTCGACTGGCACCGTCACGGCACGCCCGGCGCCGGTTTCTTCCATCTTCACGTCCACTTCGGTCACCACCATCACGACGGTCACGAGCACCACGAGAATCAGGCGCCCGAGCCCGGTTCGCCGCTCGACCAGCGTCGGGAGTGTGGAACGCTCACCCTGGCGCTCGGCGTCGCTCCGGCTCCCGAATCGGCGGTGGTGGAGACGCCGGCTCTCGAGATCGATGAACGCATCACGTATGGACTTTCTGTCCTGATCGATCGGGACGCCGCTGTGCGGCAGTGGAGCCCGCGCGGACCTCCCGCCTGAACCCCCTCTCGAAGATCATCAAGACTGGACTCAGCTCGGACACCGCGGCGATCAAGCCGTGGTGGATGAGTTTCGTGGTTGTTGTGGACCACCGACCAGTGGTCCGACCGGGGGGAGTCTCCATGACGATTCGTTGGACGATGACGATCGTGCTCGTCGGTGCGATGGTGTGGTCGTGTCCGCTCAAGGCGGAGGACGGTTCGGGGGCGAAGGTGAGTGATTCGAGAGCCGAGGCCGAGGGGTCCGAGGCAACCGATCACGACCACGACGACCCCGCCGCTCACGGACTCAGATTCTATGAGGCCATCGATGTCTCCGAACGCCGCGAGAATCTCATCGGCATCGCGGGCTCGGCCAACGAAGGCACAACCGGCCGTGAGGACCTCGAGCGGCGGCCCAAGCTGCGAGCGGGCGAGTTGGTCGAGACCGTGCCCGGGGCCATCGCCACCCAGCACTCGGGGGGCGGCAAGGCCAATCAGTACTTCCTCCGTGGCTTCAACCTCGACCACGGCACCGACTTCGCGATTTCGGTCGGTGGGATGCCGGTCAACATGCCGACCCACGGCCACGGCCAGGGATACGCAGATCTCAATTTCCTGATTCCCGAGCTCGTCGAGCGGGCCCGCTACCGCAAGGGCCCCTACTTCGCCGAAATCGGCGATTTCTCGTCCGCCGGCGGGGTCGATTTCGATCTCGTTCGGGCGATCCCGGAGGGCGCGCTCTCGCTCACCCTCGGGTCGTTCGACTTCCAACGGGCAATGGTGGCCGGTACGACGGACCTGGCCGGGGGCGACCTGACCGGCGCGCTCGAGTACTACCACTACGACGGTTCGTGGGATCGGCCCGACGACTACGGGCGCTGGAACGGCTATCTCGGCTACGGGCGGGGCAACGCTCTTCGAGGTTGGTCGGTGGCGGCCATGGGCTCGGACGGCGAGTGGCTCGCGACGGACCAGATACCGCAGCGCGCGGTCGAAGAGGGGTTGGTTGATCGCTACGGGTTGCTCGATCCCGGTCCGCGGGGGCGGACCGCCAGGTACAGCCTGTCAGGTGAGGCGCATCGCGGCAGCGGATCGTCTCTGTCGAGCATATCCGGCTATGCCGTCAACTACGATTTCGACCTCTTTTCGAACTTCACGTATTTCCTCGACGATCCGGTCAATGGCGACCAGTTTGAACAGGTGGACTCGAGGTGGATATTCGGCCTCGACCTCGATCACCGCTGGAGCGGCCACCTGGGCGCGCTTCACCACGACAGCGCCGCCGGGATCGATCTCCGCTACGACGACATCGCCAACGGTCTCTATCGAACCACCGATCTGGAACGCACCTTCACCACCCGAGAAGACGACATCCAGCAGCTCGGTGGTGGCCTGTGGGGCGAGACCTGGATTGGTTTGACGCCCGAGCTGAGGCTCAATCTGGGTTTGCGGGCGGATTACTACCGTGCCGAGGTGGATGCGTTCCGCCCGATCAACTCCGGGTCCGCCGACGCCTGGATGCTCAACCCCAAGCTGAGCCTGGTGTGGCGACCGTGGTCATCGGCCGAGCTGTCGTTCAACGCAGGGTCGGGATTCCACTCCAACGACGCCCGGGGCGCCACCATCCGGGTCGATCCCGTGACCGGCGAACCGGTGGATGCGGTGGACCCTCTGGTCCGCGCGACCGGGTTCGATGCCGGCCTCCGTGTCTTTACATCCAGCGGCTACCACGGCACCGTCACCGCCTTTTGGCTCGAGCTCGACTCGGAGCTGCTCTTCGTGGGTGATGCCGGGATCACCGAACCGAGCCGGCCGAGCCGACGGGTCGGGATCGAATGGACCAACGTCTGGCAGATCAGCCCGGTCTTGGGGATCGATCTCGACGCCACCTGGACCAACGCCGAGTTCACCGACGACGACCCATCCGGGAATGAGATTCCTGGGGCCATCATCGCCACCGTTGCTTCCGGGATCACGCTCAGCAATTTCGGGCGCTGGTCCGGCAGCCTGCGGTTGCGCTATTTCTCGGGTGGCCCCTTGATCGAGGACGGCTCCGTCGACTGGGGGCCGACGGTGCTGGTCAACGGCCTGGTCGGGTTCCAGGTCTCGAAGCACCTGCGACTCGCCCTCGAGGCTTTCAATCTGCTCAACCGTGAGGACGACGACATCGCCTACTACTACGCTTCCCGTCTGCCGGACGAACCGGCCGAGGGCATCGAGGACATCCATTTCCACCCCATGGAGAAACCTACCGTCCGATTGACTGCAACGATGCGTTTCTAACTCTCCTCTTCTCAAATTCTGCCCAACAGAAAAGGCCCGGGGTCACCCGGGCCTTTTCTGTTGGGCAGAATTTGACCTAGTTCAGCTTCTTGTTCTTCCAGTACTTCGTCCCCGAGATGTCGGCCGAGGCCATGAGGCCCTTACCGGTGATCTGCCAGACCGCGATGCCGTTGACGAAACCGGTGGTGGCGTTGGCGCCGTCCTTGCCGGCAGCGGCCTGCGCCGATGCGTCCGCCTTCCAGCCCTTCTCGACGAAGTTGAAGAAGGTCTTCTCGTCCTGGAAGAGAAAGACAACCTGATATTTCTGACCGCCGATGCCGACCCCGATCCCGCCGGTTCCCATTTTCATGTAGATCCGCTCGCCGGAGGTCTTGTTGATGGCCACTCCGTTGCCGCCGCCGCCGGAGAGCAGGAATGCGATCTTGAGGTTGTCGAAGGCGGCCCAACCATAGGCCGACTCGAAGAGCTCTTGCGCCTTCCAGTTGCTGTTCATGACCTGGTCCAGGGCTCCATCGGCCGTTTCGTTGATCTTGATCCGCTTGGACTCGGCCTTGAGCGACTTCCAGTCTTCGCCGGGATCGTCCGCCGAGACGAGCGCTGCGGGAACGAGCAGGGTCAAGACGACGGCCAGCGCAACGGTCACGCGCAGTTCTGTCTTCATTGATGCCTCCTGGGCTGGGTGTGGATCTCGTTCATTGCCGGCGAGATTCTACCACCAGATCCCTGCGTCGGGGTTTCGTCTCGTCAATCTACCGTGGTCGCCTCGGATGTGGGAGCAGCTGCGCACATGGACGCCTGACCTTCGCATGCAACCTGGGCCCAACCACCGCGGACCTTTGTGTTGCCGCAGTAGGTCTTGCCGACGCTCGCCTGGTTGTTGAGGTAGGCCAGGACATCGGAACAGGTCTCATCCGGGCCGGTCATGACCTTGCAGGTCCCGGTGAAACGTGGGTTGTTAAAACAACAACTGTCTCCACCAGAGGTGGTCTCGGCGGCGGGTGATTCGGCGAGAATCGGCGTGGCTGCGACCACGACCAGTACTACGAGGGCAACAAGGGACGACAAGCGGGTGGTTCGACTCATGATGGTCTCCGTTTCAGTGGTGATCTCGTTCCAGTCAACTCGGTTTCTCTGCGGGTTGATTCCGAATGCTGACTCATTGTACGACGTGTTAGGCTCGATTTGATGGTGAGGCTGGGTGACAAATGGAGGGGGAAGGATGACCGCGGCCACATGGTGGCGTGGTTTGCGGCCCTCGCCTTTCTGGCAATAGCGGCCTTCTCTACCCCGATGCTCGAGGCCCAGGGCCGGGAAAATCTATCGCTCGGCCTCGGCGATCTGAGCCTGGCCGCCATCGAGAACTCGCCGGAAACCTCGACCGATTCGACCATCGTCGAGATTCCCGTGCCCATTACCCTGAGATCGCCGAAGGATGGGAAAATCGGTATCCGGCTGCGTCTCAGCGTGTTCTTTGCCTGGAACAACGTTCGCTTCGAGGATCTCGAGGGCGACGACATCGCGGCGAGTCTGGAGACGTTGACCATCGTGCCGGGGGTCGAGTTCTTGATCCCGGTCGGCGAACACTGGATGGTCCGGCCCTACGGCCAGATCGGAGGTCTGGAGGCCCTCGACATGCCCGGCCACCGGTGGATGGCGTCGCTGGGCTCTCGAGCGAGCGGGTATTGGCCGTTCGAGCGGTGGGCCCTGTCGGTGGGAGGCCGGTTTGAATACACGTCCGTCTTCGACGAGGACTGGCGCAGAACCGATGATGTCGCCTTCGTCGATCTCGGTGGCGACTTCAGCTTCCCCTTGTGGTTCAACGTCAAGGGCGAGCGCGCCGGGATGGGTTTCTTCGTGATCCCCCGTTACTACATCAATGCTGCAGAGATCGTCGGCCAGGACGGGTTCGACCTCGGGGTGGACGCACACATCGAGATCGGCGCGTCGTTCCAGATCCATGACAACCCCAAGCTCTGGTTCATCAAGATCCCCAAGTGGTATGGGATCGGCGGTCGCTTCGCGGAGAACCACAAGTCGATCAGGATCTACCTGGGATTCCCATTCTGAGACCTGCCGCGATCACTGCTGGTACCCTCCGCCGGTGATTCCGAGGTCGATCCTGGATCAGGAGATGTCTCGGCTCTGAGCGTTCGATATACTTGATGGAGTCTTCTCAGACGGAGGAAGCGGTGTTCCTGAGGGAGAATCTAAGGCGCTTGGACGTGGGCGCGTTGGCGGCGCCGCAGCGGGCTGTGGTGCGGCTGGTCCAGTTTGTCATCCTGCTTTGGGAGCAGTTGGTCCGCGACAAGGTCATCATCCGCGCCTCGGGTCTGGCCTATTCCTCGCTGCTCGCAACGGTTCCGCTCATCGCGGTGATCTTCGCGGTTCTGACCGCATTCGGCGCGCTGGACGACCTGCAGGTGAAAGTGCAGGACTTTCTGCTGTCCAACTTCCTGCCGACCCAGCACGACGACATCGTGACCCTGCTCGAGCAGTTCACCGCCAACACAACCAAGTTGGGCTTCTTTGGTTTCGCCTTTCTGACCTTGGCTGCGATTCTCCTGCTCGACAGCATCGAGAGCAACTTCAACGACATCTACCACGTCACCAGTCGTCGTAGGATCATCGCCAAGATCACCGCCTACACCTCGGTGCTGGTCTTCGGCACGCTCTTCATCGGCGCCAGCATCTCCATCTCGGCTCGGCTCGAAGCCATGCTCCTTCGCGGGGTGAGCGTGGATCTCAGCTGGATCACCCGCCAGATGTCCTGGCTGTTCCCGTTGATCCTCGCCTTCCTCGCCTTTCTACTGGTCTTCATGGTCGTGCCCTTCTCCCGTGTCCGATTCAAGAGTGCGGTGATCGGGGCCGCCACATCGGCCATCCTCTTCGAGGTCGGCAAAAACGTCTTCGCCAACTGGGTGGGGCAGACGGTCCGGTACTCGACCGTCTACGGTTCATTGGCGGTGGTGCCGATTTTTCTGATCTGGCTCTATATCACCTGGATCGTGGTCCTCCTCGGGCTCGAGGTCGGCTTCACCCACCAGCACTTCCTGACTTTGCTTCGCTCGCGGGTGATTCGAGGCGGGCCGGAAGGGGACCGCGTGGGAACGGGTCTTCGACTCTTCACCCTGGTCGCCGAGCGTTTTGAGGCGGGAGAAGATCCTCCCACCTGCGATCAGCTGTCGCGGCGACTTCTGGTCCCCCTCGAGACCGTCGAGAAACGCATCAATCGTCTGGAGGAGGTCGACCTGATCCGGAGAGTCGCCCTGGGTTCAGGCACCGAGGGAGTCGTACCGGCACGGCCACCGGATTCCGTGATGGTGTCGGAAGTGATCGAGGCATTCCAACCCCATCTCATGGATCCCGGACCGAATCGTGCCGTCGAGGAAGCCGTCAACGACCTCATGAGCGGGTTCCTCAGAGCCGGACACAGGCGGGTCGATGATGTCAGTTTCAATGACATCCTGAGTCGGGTGGCCGAAGCCGACGAGGACTGATCCGGTGTGGTCTGTGCGCGTTGCGTCACCGGCTTTGATCTGGCACACTGTGCGGGCTTCGAATTCACAGGTCCTTCAGCACAGGGGCGCTCAGACCGCGCTGCTGACGATGGTCCGGTGGATCGAGGAGCACGAACGCCAGTTTGCCGACGGAAGGAGAGGAGAACCGATGAAAAGAACAACAGGGTTGGCCCTGGTCGCCATGGCGGCATTGGTGCTGACACAGGCGTGCGCACACCATCCAATGAATTTCGAACCGGGGGAGATCGACTCCGAGTACTACGTCAAGAAAGTCGATCAGTTCATCGTCATCGCCGATGAGTCCATGTCCATGTCGGACCGTTCGCACCGGACTCAGAAGATCCAGATCGAGGAAGCGTTCCTGGCCAGCCTCAACGAGACCATCCCGGAGTTGGACTACACGGGTGGGTTCCGGACCTTCGGCAAGAGCTGTGAGGGCAAGGGCAAGACCGTGCTCCTCCATGACGTGTCGGAATACGGCACCAACGAGTTCGAGAGCGTGCTGGACAACTTCGGCTGCGTCGGTGGCCTGAGCCCCCTCGGCAAGGCCATCGCGGCTTCCGGTGGCGATCTCGCCATGGGTAAACCGACCGCGGTGATCGTCATCACCGACGGCGTCGACATGGGCAAGAAGGCCGTCAATGCCGCTCAGAGCCTCAAAGAGGCCCTTGGCGACGACCTGACCATCTATGCAATCCAGCTCGGTGATTCCGGGATCGGGACCAAGACCCTCGCGAAGATCGTGAGCGCCGGTGGTGACGGATATGCCAAGTCGGCCCATGATCTGACCTCTTCGGAAGCCATGAAGGCCTTCGTGGTCGATGTCTTCCTCTATCCGGACGACGACGCCGACGGCGTGCCCAATCATCTGGACAGATGTCCCGACACCCCCAAGGGCGTCAAGGTCGACAAGGATGGTTGCCCGCTCGACACCGATGGTGACGGAGTGCCCGACTATCTCGACAAGTGCCCCGGCACGCCCAAGGGTGTCGAGGTCGATGCCAAGGGTTGCCCCATCGATTCTGATGGTGACGGTGTGCCCGATAAGGCGGACAAGTGTCCCAACACTCCCAGGGGCGTCAAGGTCGACAAGCATGGCTGCCCCTTGGACAGCGATGGCGACGGCGTGCCCGACTATCTCGACAAGTGCCCCGGCACTCCGCGTGGTGTCCCGGTGGATGACAACGGCTGCCCGCCGGAAGGCATCGTGGTCCGCGGAAGCGAGTGGGCGGTCCAGGGCCAGGTCCTCTTCGACGTCAACAAGGCCGATCTCAAACCTCAGGCCAAGGACCTTCTCGGCCGGGCGGTGACCTTCCTCAAGAAGAACCCGCAGTACTTTGTGGAGATCCAGGGTCACACCGACAGCACCGGGCCCAAGGTGTGGAACGACACCTTGTCGCAGATGCGGGCCGACTCGGTGCGGGACTTCCTCGTGTCCAGCGGCGTTCCTGCCGATCGGCTGACCGCCAAGGGCTACGGCTCTGCGGATCCCATCGCACCCAACACGACCAAGGAAGGCCGCCAGCAGAATCGACGGGTTGACTTCAACCCGAGCGAGAAATAGCGGCTGAAGGTTCTACCGTTAACAACACCGGCCCGGCGGCAACGCCGGGCCGTTTTTTCGTTGGTCTTTTTCTTGGCACCAGAATAGCCGGGGCTTTTGCCCCGGCTATTCTGGTGCCAAGAAAAAGAGTTAGCTTCCCTTTTTGCGTCCCAATAACCCCTCGAGCGGTTGGAAGGTGAACGGCGTGGGCTCGTAGTTCTTCGGCAGGTGGTCCTTGGGCAGCGCGAGCGGGTTGCCATCCCTGATCGCCGAGTAGTGCGGCGACATGATCTCGATCCCGGCCTGGTTGAAGTTGTCGACGATGTGGCCGTGCAGCTCCGAGTAGATGTGGCTCATTTTCTGCGCCTGTCGGGTGTAGGCGTTGACCTCATAGCTGACGAAAAAGTCGTCGAGGCTCGTGATGAGGACGAACGGGTCGGGCTCCGGCTCGATCGTTTCGGTGGCTCGAGCCGCGGAAATCAGGAGTTCGCGCACCGTCTCTTGGGGGATGTCGTATCCGATGGTGACGGTGGAGTGGAGGATGAGTCCGGGCTCGCGACGCGCGAGGGAGCTGAAGTTGATGATGTGATTGGCCAAGACCATGGCGTTGGGGATCGCGATCTCCACGTTCTTGGGGGTTCTCACCCTGGTGACAAAGAGTGTCTTCTCGGTGACGTTGCCGAGGGTGTCGGCGATCCGGACCCGGTCACCGATCTTGAAGGCCCGAGTGTAGGTGAGGACAACGCCGCCGACCATGTTGGCCACGGCGGCCGTTGAACCGAGGGACACCAGAACCGCGACAAAGATCGACACACCGCGAAAGGCCGGTGAGTGTGCGGCGGGCAGATTGGGGAGGATCAGGACAAAGGCGACGGCAATGATCAGCAGGCGAACGAGACCGAAGGTGGGCATGGCCCACTCGGGGTAGAAACCACTGAGGGTGATCCGGCGTGTGGCGAGGCCGCGAAAGACCAGGCGGGCAAGGGCGATGGCGTAGTAGGCGACCGCGGCGGTCAAGATGATGATGAACAGCTTCGGGAGATAGGCGACCAGTCGGTCGACAAACGCCAACACCCCATCGCGAACGCCGACCAGGATCGCGGCCACGAACCCTCTCGTGATCGGAAACAGGCCGAAGATCACATTGAGAGTCAGAAGGGCGAGGACGACAACCCCGAGCCAGTAGACGATGCGGAGCCCCTCCCCGAGGAGAGTCGCGATGTCTTCAGCTGAGAGGAGGTCGAGCTTTTGGAATCGGAGCGGTTTGATCCAGGTCGCCCGGCCCTCCTCGACCTTGGATCTGATCTTGCGGACGAACCGGCGCCAGAGCCGGTAGACGCCGTAGGCCAGGAGGGCGACGATGAGGGATGCGGTGGCAGCCCAGATGGGATTCTCCAGATCGAAGGCCGACAGGGAGCGATTGAGGGAGTCGAAAACGTCGTTGAGTGAGTCCATCGGCCTAGTTCTTCGGCAGCTCACCGCCCACGATGCGTTTCATGAGTCTGCCCTTTTCCAGGTTTTGATCTTGATCAACGCTGTTGATGATCGCCACCCTCGAGTCCTTGGCGTTGGAGGGATAACGCTTCAGGAATTCGCTGAAATCCATGGCTCGCGGCAGCTTGACGATCTCCACCCGGGCGGGCTGAACATCGAGGTAACGGCGGTCGCGGAGCGTGCTGAAGCTCGCGAGGGAACGGCGCATGCTGTTGCCGTATCCGGAAAACTCGTCGGGACCGGCGTAGGCGATCAGCTGGAAGACCACATCACGGTGTTTGAGGAAACCGACCACGCCCCTGAGATTCGAGCCATCGGAGCCGGTCGCATTGAAGTTGTAGAAGCTGTCTCGCCAGCGGCCGCCGGGCTGCACGTTCTCCGGTTCGAAAAATGCGCGCACCGCCTCGGTGGCGGTGCTTTCCCTGGCGAGGGTCAGGACCACCAGCGCATCCTGCTCGGGGCTGATGGCGCCTGCGGCCTGACGCTGGTTGACGATGGTCCATCCATCGGGGAAGGTCATCTTGAACGCCATGTCCGGGTGGTAGAAGGTGTTTCCCACAGAGTAGCCGTGTCGCGGGTTCTCCCCGAAAGTCATCCCTTCGAGGCGGCGGAGGTAGCCCTCCCGGCCGACCTTGCCGTCTTGCAGATCGGGCGGCAACTGTCCGATCTGGGTCTGGATCCTGCCGACCCGGTCGGCGGGGTCCGGGTGAGTGGATTGCCAGTTGGGGATCTGCCGGCCCGATTCGTCCTGCATGCGATCGAAGGTCTGAAAGACGTTGGGCATTTGCTTGGGGTCGTAACCGGCGCGGGTCATGTAACGCAGGCCGAGGTCATCGGATTGGCGCTCATCGTCACGGCCGAACTTGAGGAAGAGCACCTGGAGCCCGGCGGCGGCGTAGCCGGCATAGGGACGAAAGTCTTCGCTGGCGGCTGCCGCGACCCCGAGACCGAGCTGGGCGAGCTGCTGCTGGCTCATCTGCTCCACCGAGTGGCGGGCGGTGACGTGGCCGATCTCGTGACCGAGGACCGAGACCAGCTCGGCCTCGGAGTTGAAGTGGCTCAGGATCCCTCGGGTGATGTAGATATAGCCGCCAGGGTAGGCGAAGGCGTTGACCAGGGGATCGTCGAGGACGTGGAAGGCCCAGGGGAGTTGGGGGCGCTCCGACGCGGCGGCGAGCTCTTGCCCAAGGTCGTTGACATAGGTCTGCCAGCCTCCGTCCTGGTACTCGCCGAAGGAGGCGAGGACCTGAGGTTCGGCTTGGCGACCCATGGCAACCTCCTGCGCCTCGCTGATGAGGGTCAGCTGACGCTCGCCGGTCGCAGGGTTGAGGGTACAGCCGC